>Ga0268257_1000409_pt1 | contig 53394 bp, 47 predicted proteins | sample AgamicAtPrz_FD_200249 | JGI IMG/M metagenome (GOLD analysis project Ga0268257, IMG submission 200249) | Agave microbial communities from Guanajuato, Mexico - At.P.rz (v2) (version 3) | ecosystem: Host-associated > Plants > Phyllosphere > Phylloplane/Leaf | place: Guanajuato, Mexico | collected... | reverse complement strand
CCAGAAGCGAGAAGCTTCCCCGAATAGGCCTGATACATAGATGCAACCGGGTTCCTATGTTCAAAAGCAGCTAGACAGTGTGGGCGAGTCCATACATAGGAGCGGCCTTGTGCCGCGAAAGGGGCGCAAAGCGCCCCCAGGTTCACGAGACTTTCGCGATGACTTTGAAGTACAGCGCTGTCGCCCGGTAAACCCCTTCCGGCCCGCACGCATAATCCGGAATCTCCCCCGCCTTGCTGTACCCCTGCGCCTGATAGAACGCCTCCGCCCCGGACCCCGCCTCGGTATCGAGAAACAGCATCCCCCGCCCGATCCGCCGCGCCTCGGCCTCCAGCGCGTTCATCAACTGCTGCCCCAGCCCACGCCGCCGAGCATCGCTGTGCACCAGAAGTTTTTGCACCTCGGCCCGGTTCAGCCCATTGGGCTTGAGGCACAGCCCTAGCTGCACACTACCCAGCACCTCCTGCCCCTGGGCGATGACCCAGAGCAGCTGCTCGCCACTGGCCAGCTTTGCCTTGACCTCATCGAAATAGATTTTGGCCTGCTGTTCATCGATATCGGCCAGAAACCCCACCGACGCGCCTTGGCGCACCGCATCGAGCAAAAGGGCCACCAGCCCGTCGCGGTAGTACGCCAGGCCTTCGTGGGACACGCGGTGCAGCTGGGCGGCGTTCATCGGCTTCAGGTCCTTGAAGGGGGGAGGGTGTTGTCATCCAGGTAAAGCTGCATGAAGGTCAGGTCCAGCCAACGCCCGAACTTCACCCCCACCTGCGGCATCTGCCCGGTGATGCTGAAGCCCAGGCGTTCGTGCAGGCGGATCGACGCGGCGTTGCCGCTCTCGATGGCGGCGACCATCACGTGCTTGTCGCAGTGGCGCGCGCGCTCGATCAGCGCGGCCATCAACACCGGGCCCAGGCCCTTGCCGCGCTGGTCGCCACGCACGTACACCGAATGCTCGACGGTGTGGCGAAAGCCCTCGAACGGTCGCCAGTCGCCAAATGAGGCATAGCCCAGCACGCCGCTGTCGTCCATTGCCACCAGGATCGGGTAGCCCTGCTGCGCGCGGGCCTCGAACCAGGCCAGGCGGTTGGCCTGGTCTACCAGGGTTTCGTTCCAGATCGCCGTGGTGTTGGCCACGGCGTCGTTGTAGATGTCGAGGATGCCCGGCACGTCGTCGATCAGGGCGTCGCGGATCTGGTAACTCATGACAGCGTCTCGCAAGGGAAGTGGTTGCAGATTAAATGGTAACCAGGCCGCGCACACCTTCGGCCAGCATGTTTTCACCCCGGCCGCGCTGGACGATCTCGCCGCGGGCCATGACCAGGTACTGGTCGGCCAGCTCCTCGGCGAATTCGTAGAACTGCTCCACCAGCAGGATGGCCATGTCGCCCCGGTCGGCGAGCTTGCGGATCACCGCGCCGATCTCCTTGATCACCGACGGCTGGATGCCTTCGGTGGGCTCGTCGAGGATCAGCAGGCGCGGGCGGCTGGCCAGGGCGCGGCCGATGGCCAGCTGTTGCTGCTGGCCGCCCGAGAGGTCGCCGCCACGGCGTTGCTTCATCTGCTCCAGCACCGGGAACAGTTCGTAGATGAAGGCGGGTACTTCCCGTGCCTCGCGGGCGGGGAAGCGCGACAGACCCATCAGCAGGTTTTCCTCGACGGTCAGGCGCGGGAAGATCTCGCGGCCCTGGGGCACGTAGGCGATGCCGGCCTGGACCCGTTGCTGGGGCTTGAGCGTGGTGATCGGCTTGCCTTCCCATTCCACGCGGCCCTCGCGGGCCGGCAGCAGGCCCATCAGGCAGCGCAGCAGGGTGGTCTTGCCCACGCCATTGCGGCCCAGCAGGCAGGTGACCTCGCCGACCTTGGCCTCGAAGGACAGGCCGCGCAGGATGTGGCTGCCGCCGTAGTATTGGTGCAGGGTGTCGATCTTGAGCATGTACAGCTCCTGGAATCTTTGCATTGTGGCCATTGGGGCCGCTTTGCGGCCCTTTCGCGGCGCAAGGCCGCTCCTACAGGACTGCGCCGCCCCTGTAGGAGCGGCCTTGTGCCGCGAAAGGGCTGCGCAGCAGCCCCAGGGATTCAGCGCCCGAGATACACCTCGACCACCCGCTCATCCTCCTGCACCTGCGCCAGCGACCCTTGCGCCAGCACGCTGCCCTGGTGCAGCACCGTCACATGGTCGGCAATGCTGCCGACGAAGCCCATGTCATGCTCCACCACCATCAGCGAATGCCTGCCCGCCAACGAGCGGAACAGCTCGGCGGTGAACTCGGTCTCGGCATCGGTCATCCCCGCCACCGGCTCGTCGAGCAGCAGCAACCTCGGCTCCTGCACCAGCAGCATGCCGATCTCCAGGAACTGCTTCTGTCCATGGGACAACAACCCCGCCTGGCGCTGGGCCAGGGGTAGCAGGCGCAGGGTGGTCAGCACCTCCTCGATGCGCAGGCGTTGCTCGCCGGACAGCCGCGCCAGCAGGCTGACCCACACCGACTTGTCGGCCTTGAGCGCCAGCTCCAGGTTCTCGAACACCGTCAGCGCCTCGAACACCGTGGGCTTCTGGAACTTGCGGCCAATGCCGGCCTGGGCGATCTGGCATTCGCTCATGCGCGTCAGGTCGAGGGTGTCGCCGAAAAACGCGGTACCCGTATCGGGGCGGGTCTTGCCGGTGATCACGTCCATCATCGTGGTCTTGCCGGCGCCGTTGGGGCCGATGATGCAGCGCAGCTCGCCGACGCCGATGTACAGGTTCAGGTCGTTGAGCGCCTTGAAGCCATCGAAGCTGACACTGATGCCCTCCAGGCTCAGCACCGTGCCGTGGCGGGTGTCGAGCCCGGCCTCGCGGCGCCGGCCCAGGCCGATGGCTTCGCGTCCGCTGCCGATTTGGTCGAAGATCGGTTCCAGCATGAATTCCGGATGCACCGGGGGCACGCTTCTCATGGCTGGCTCCTTTTCTTCACAAGGCCGACCACGCCCTTGGGCAGGTACAGGGTGACGAGGATGAACAGCGCGCCGAGGAAGAACAGCCAGAACTCGGGGAACGCCACGGTGAACCAGCTCTTCATGCCATTGACCAGGCCTGCGCCAAGCAACGGCCCGACCAGCGTGCCGCGCCCGCCGAGCGCCACCCACACGGCGGCCTCGATGGAGTTGGTCGGCGACATCTCGCTGGGGTTGATGATGCCCACCTGCGGCACGTACAGCGCCCCGGCCAGGCCGCACAGCACGGCGCTGAGCACCCACACCAGCAGCTTGAAGCCGCGCGGGTCGTAGCCGCAGAACATCAGCCTGTTCTCTGCATCACGCACGGCAGTGAGCAGGCGCCCGAACTTGCTCTGGGTCAGGCGCCAGCACAGGAACAGGCTGGCCAGCAGCAGGCCGACCGTGAGCAGGAACAGCACGGCCCGGGTGCCCTGGGCGGTGATGTCGAAACCGAGGATGGTGCGAAAATTGGTGAAGCCGTTGTTGCCGCCAAAGCCCGTTTCGTTGCGGAAGAACAACAGCATCCCGGCGAAGGTCAGGGCCTGGGTCATGATCGAGAAGTACACGCCCTTGATCCGCGAGCGGAAGGCGAAGAAGCCGAACACCAGCGCCAGCAGCCCCGGCGCCAGCACCACCAGGCACAATGCCCAGGCGAAATGCTGGGTGCCGGCCCAGTACCAGGGCAGCTCGCTCCACGACAGGAAGGTCATGAACCCCGGCAAGCCATCGCCGGCCGCCTGGCGCATCAGGTACATGCCCATGGCGTAGCCGCCCAGGGCGAAGAACAGGCCGTGGCCCAGCGACAGCAGCCCGGCATAGCCCCAGACCAGGTCCAGGGCCAGGGCGACGATGGCATAGCAGAGGATCTTGCCGACCAGGGTCAGGGTGTAGGCCGAGACCTGCAAGGCGTGCCCGGCGGGCAGCAACGACAGCAGCGGCAGGGCCAGCAGCACCAGGACGACAACGGCGCCAATGGCCAGTGAAGTACGAGTGCCGACCTTGCGCGTTGCAGTGACAATCAATGGCTGGTTCATCAGTCGATTACCCGTCCCTTGAGGGCGAACAGGCCTTGCGGGCGCTTCTGGATGAACAGAATGATCAGCGCAAGGATGAGGATCTTGCCCAGCACCGCACCGATCTGCGGCTCCAGCAGTTTGTTGGCGATACCCAGCCCGAACGCTGCCCACAGGCTGCCGGCCAGCTGGCCGACGCCACCGAGCACCACCACCAGGAATGAGTCGATGATGTAGCTCTGGCCCAGGTCCGGCCCCACGTTGCCGACCTGGCTCAGGGCCACGCCACCGAGCCCGGCAATGCCTGAGCCGAGGCCGAAGGCGAGCATGTCGACGCGGCCGGTGGACACCCCGCAGCAGGCCGCCATGTTGCGGTTCTGGGTGACCGCGCGCACGTTCAGGCCCAGCCGCGTGCGGTTGAGCAGCAGCCAGGTGAGCAGCACCACCGCCAGGGCGAAGCCGATGATCACCAGGCGGTTGTAGGGCAGCACCAGGTTGGGCAGCACCTGGATGCCGCCGGACAGCCAGGCCGGGTTGCTCACCTCGACGTTCTGCGCGCCGAAGATCAGCCGCACGGCCTGGATCAGGATCAGGCTGATGCCCCAGGTGGCCAGCAGGGTTTCCAGCGGGCGGCCATACAAGTGGCGGATCACCGTGCGCTCCAGCGCCATGCCGACGCCGGCGCTGACGACAAAGGCCACCGGCAGGGCGATCAACGGATAGAACTCGATGGCGCCCGGGGCATAGCGCTGCAGCAGCACCTGGACCATGTAGGTGCTGTAGGCGCCGAGCATCAGCATCTCGCCGTGGGCCATGTTGATCACCCCGAGCAGGCCGAAGGTGATCGCCAGGCCCAGCGCCGCCAGCAGCAGGATCGAGCCCAGTGACAGGCCGCTGAAGGCCTGGCCGAGCAGTTCGCCGACCAGCAGCTTGCGCTGTACCTGGGCCAGGCTGGTTTCAGCGGCGGTGCGTACGGCGGCGTCAGTTTCGGCGTCGGGTTGTAGTAGCGCTTCTAGGCGGGTGCGGGCCAGCGGGTCGCCGGTTTCGCCGAGCAGGCGCACCGCGGCCAGGCGTACTGCAGGCTCGCTGGCGCCCAGTTGCAGGTTGGCCAGGGCCAGGCCGAGGGCGGCGTGCACGGCGGCGTCGGGTTCGCTGGCGAAGCGGCGGTCGAGGAAGGCCATCTGTGCAGGTTGTGCGGTTTTTTGCAGTTGCTGGGCGGCGGCCAGGCGCACGTTGGCTTGGTCGCTGAACAGTTGATGGCTGGCCAGGGCGTTGTCGATCAGGCCGCGCAGGCGGTTGTTCAGGCGCAGTTTGCGGGTGTCGCCTTCGGCGATGCGGCCTTGGCGCAGGTTTTCCAGCAGCGGCAGGCGGGCCGGGTCCGGTTGCGCGGCCCAGGTTTCGAGCAGGTTGGCCTGTTCGGTGGGTTTGGCGCTGAGGAAGAATTCGCCCTCGCTGGCTTGGCTGGCCAGGGGCAATAGCAGCAGTAGCGTGAGCAGGAGTCTGAGCATGCGGGCAGTCCTGGAAATCGGCGGTGGATTCATCGCGGGGCAAGCCCGCTCCTACAGGTATTTCACCGGTCCAGAGGGCAGTGGGGATCCTGTAGGAGCGGGCTTGTCCCGCGAAAGGGCCGCAAAGCGGCCCCAATGCACTCAATTACCCTTCACCGCATAATCCGGCCGCTTGTCATTCCCCGGAATGAACGGGCTCCAAGGCTGCGCCCGCAGCGGCTCCTCGGTCTGCCACACCACGCTGAACTGCCCGTCATCCTGGATCTCGCCGATCATCACCGGCTTGTGCAGGTGGTGGTTGCTCTTGTCCATGGTCAGGGTGAAGCCCGACGGCGCCTTGAAGCTCTGCCCGGCCAGCGCCTCGCGCACCTTGTCCACATCGGTGCTGCCGGCCTTCTGCGCCGCCTGCGCCCACATGTGGATGCCCACATAGGTGGCCTCCATCGGGTCATTGGTCACCGCCTTGTCGGCCCCCGGCAGGTTCTTGGCCTTGGCATAGGCCTTCCAGTCGGCGACGAACTTCTGGTTCACCGGGTTATCCACGGACTCGAAGTAGTTCCACGCCGCCAGGTGGCCCACCAGCGGTTTGGTGTCGATGCCGCGCAGCTCCTCTTCACCCACCGAGAACGCCACCACCGGCACGTCGGTGGCCTTCAGCCCCTGGTTAGCCAGCTCCTTGTAGAACGGCACGTTGGAGTCGCCATTGACCGTCGAGATGACCGCCGTCTTGCCGCCGGCCGAGAACTTCTTGATGTTGGCGACGATGGTCTGGTAATCGGCATGGCCGAACGGCGTGTAGACCTCTTCGATGTCCTTGTCGGCCACGCCCTTACTGTGCAGGAAGGCGCGCAGGATCTTGTTGGTGGTGCGCGGGTAGACGTAGTCGGTGCCCAGCAGGAAGAAGCGCTTGGCGCCGCCGCCGTCCTCGCTCATCAGGTATTCAACGGCTGGGATCGCCTGCTGGTTGGGCGCGGCACCGGTGTAGAACACGTTCGGCGACATCTCTTCACCCTCGTACTGCACCGGGTAGAACAGCAGGCCGTTGAGCTCCTCGAACACCGGCAGTACCGACTTGCGCGACACCGAAGTCCAGCAGCCGAACACCACCGCCACCTTGTCCTGGGTCAGCAGCTGGCGGCTCTTCTCGGCGAACAGCGGCCAGTTGGACGCCGGGTCCACCACCACCGCCTCGAGCTGCTTGCCGTTGACCCCGCCCTTGGCGTTGATCTCGTCGATGGTCATCAGCGCCATGTCCTTGAGCGAGGTCTCGGAAATCGCCATGGTCCCCGACAGCGAATGCAGGATGCCGACCTTGATGGTCTCGGCGGCCTGGATGCTCCAGCTCAGGCCCATCGCGGCGATCGATGCGCTGAGGGTAAAGGCCTTGATCAGACTGCGTCGCTTCATGTGCTCACTCCGATGTGATGGTGGGTGTTGGCCAGATCCGAGATTGCAAAGGCTGTGCCGAGCGATGGAAGGTGCTTGGTAGAGCGGTTGTGCGACGAATCGGGGCGCGGGGTGGGGCCAGGATGGTGCTTGCAGGTTGGGCCTGCACAGGATTGGGGCCAAGGGCGATGAACACTTTTGACACATAAGAAACGCCAACCCGCACGGCTCCGTCCACCCATATTGGCGTATGGGCACGGAGATACACTTCAAAAGGCTGCAAGGAGTCGCACCATGCTCAAGAAGATCGTTCCAGATCCACCGTTCGTATTTGTCGAGATCGCCACCTTTCATCGAGAGGTGCAGCCATGAACCAGGAATCGCTGGTCGACCACAGTCCCCGCACATCACGTCCCGTCACCGCTTGTTCCCACTTTGGCACCTGCAATCACGCCCATGATCCGATTCTCTCGGTACGTGCTGGCGTTGATAGCGAGGATGCGCTGGTGTGCGCGGTGGCGGCGTTGAAGGCGGCGTATGAGACCAATGCTGCCGCGTTGGAGAAGGCGGGGGAGCCGTTGCGCAGTTTGCTGACGGCGACGGAGAACTCGCTGGAGAAAGGCTTGGCGCTAGCCGAGGCGGTGCTCGAGGGGTTAGAGCAAGGCTGACAATCGCCGGGGCTGCTTTGCAGCCCTTTCGCGGCACAAGGCCGCTCCTACAGGGGGAGCGCGATCATCTGTAGGAGCGGCCTTGTGCCGCGAAAGGGCCGCGCAGCGGCCCCATTGGCCGGATCAGTTGTTAGACGCTTCACGCACCGCCGCACGCGGCTGGCGCCTGCTACGCACGAACTGATAGGTCACCGCCAGAATCACGAACCAGATCGGCGTCACCACCAGCGCTGAGCGGGTATCCGCCTCCAGGCTCAGCAACACCAGAATGCCGGCAAAGAACACCAGGCACACGTAGCACATGAAGCGCCCGCCGGGCATCTTGTAGCTCGATGCTTCATGCAGCGCCGCGCGGTTCTTGCGGTAGCTCAGGTACGACAGCAGGATCAGCGTCCACACGAACATGAACAGCACCGCCGACACCGTCGTCACCAGGGTGAAGGCTTCGATCACATTGGGTACCAGGTAGACCAGCACCGCGCCCAGCAGCAGGCAGGTGCAGGAGAAGTACAGGCCGTTGGCCGGCACCGCGCGGCGCGAGAGTTTCTCGAACGCCTTGGGCGCATCGCCCTCCTGGGCCAGGCCGAACAGCATGCGGCTGGTGGAGAACACGCCGCTGTTGGCCGACGAGGCCGCCGAGGTGAGCACCACGAAGTTGATGATGCTCGCCGCCGCCGGCAGGCCGGCCAGCACGAACAGCTCGACGAACGGGCTCTTGCCCGGCACCACGTCGCGCCATGGAGTCACCGCCATGATCGCGATCAGCGCCAGCACGTAGAACACGATGATACGGACCGGGATCGAGTTGATCGCCCGCGGCAAGGTGCGCTCGGGGTTCTTCGCCTCGGCGGCGGTGGTGCCCACCAGTTCGATACCGACGAAGGCGAACACGGCGATCTGGAAGCCGGCGAAGAAACCGAGCAGGCCGTTGGGGAACATGCCGCCGTCATTCCACAGGTTGGCCAGGGTGGCGGTGTGGCCTGCTGGCGACTGGAAGCCGGTGACGACCATGTACAGGCCGGTGGCGACCAGGCCCATGATGGCGATGATCTTGATCAGGGCGAACCAGAATTCCATCTCGCCGAACATCTTCACTGTCACCAGGTTCAGTGACAGCAGCAGGGCCACGCAGCTCAGCGCCGGTATCCACTGCGGCAGGTCGGGAAACCAGAATTGCGTGTAGGCGGCGATCGCCACCACGTCGGCGATGCCGGTGACCACCCAGCAGAACCAGTAGGTCCAGCCGGTGAAGTAGCCGGCCCAGGGGCCGAGCAGGTCGGCGGAGAAATCGATGAACGACTTGTAGTTGAGGTTCGACAGCAGCAGCTCGCCCATGGCGCGCATGACGAAGAACAGCATGAAGCCGATGATCATGTAGACGAAGATGATCGATGGGCCGGCCAGGCTGATGGTCTTGCCCGAGCCCATGAACAGGCCGGTGCCGATGGCGCCGCCGATGGCGATGAGCTGGATGTGGCGGTTGGTGAGGTTGCGTTGCAGGTGCTGCTCTTCGGAGGGTGTCTGGGAGGTCCGGGTCATAGGCTGCATTCCATTGAGGGTCAGTCTTTTTGTGAGCGAAAGCCGGTTAGGCTATCACGTCGCGTTCCGATCGCGGGTGTGGCAGATCGGCACGATCTTGGCGGTGCAGCGCGGTCGGGGACATGATCGCGGTCAATGGATGGGAGGGGCTGCTGCGCAGCCCTTTCGCGGCACAAGGCCGCTCCTACAGGGGATCGCGGTCGCCTGTAGGAGCGGCCTTGTGCCGCGAAAGGGGCGCAAAGCGCCCCCGGCAATCTCAAGCCTGGACCATAGCCCGGCGTCTCACTACAAGGCTATCCAACCCCCACATCACCACCATGGACAACCCCACCAGCGGGAAGGCGACGCCCAGCACCACCATCACCCCCACTGCTGTCTTCCAGCGCGGCAGGTCATGGCGCAGCGGCGGCACGCCCAATCCACCCGTGGGCTTGCGCTTCCACCACATCACCAGCCCGCTCACCGAGCCCAGCAGGATCATCAGGCACACCAGCAGAATGACGATCTGGTTCAACGGCCCGAACATCTTCCCTTCATGCAGCATCACCCCCAGCTCCGTGGCGCGAGCCACCGGGCTGTAGTCCTGCCAGCGCACATCGGCCAGCACCTTTCCAGTGTATTGATCCACATGCAGGGTGGCATCGTTACGCGGATCGTCGGCGAATACCGCGATGGTGAACACCCCGTCGGCACTGGTCGGCAGGGTGATGCTGTAGCCCGGCTCGACCTCGCGCAGATCGGCGATGTTCTCGACCTGCTGCAGGCTGACCTGCGGCGCGGCGGGAGCGTGATCCATCATGTGATGCCCGGCATGCTCGGCGTGAGCACCGGACACCGGCATCGGGGTGTTCTCCATGGCCCACGGCACGGTCTGGCGATGAGCCTCATTCAGTTCGCGTGCCTGCTTGTCGGACTTGGGCACGTCATTCCACATGGCCGCCGGGAACCGGTTCCACAGGTCGGCATATTGCTTGCCCCACAGCCCGGTCCAGGTCATGCCGCTGATCAGCATCAACAGCAGCAATGCCGAACCCCAGAACCCGGTGACGGCATGCAGGTCGCGCCACAGCACCCGGCCGCGTGCGCTCAGGCGTGGCCACAGCACCCCGGCGCTGCTGCGCCCGCGTGGCCACCACAAATAGAGGCCGGACACGACCAGGACGATGCCCCAGCCGGCCGCCAGTTCCACCAGCCGGTCGCCGACCGTGCCGACCATCAGTTCGCCATGCAGGGCGCGGGCGATGGCTTGCAGGTTCTGCTTGCCGTCCTGCGCGCCCAGCACCTTGCCGCTGTATGGATCGACGAACACGTTCAGCTCGCGACCGCCGTCATGCACGACGAACTGCGCGCTGCGCTCGGCGCTCACCGGCGGCAGGTACTGCCCCACCTGGCCCCGTGGATAAGCCTGGCGCACGTTGGCCAGAAGCGTATCGGCGCCCTGTCGGTGATGGCCGGCCTCGACCACCATCAGCTCGCGATACATCAACGGATCGAGTTGCGGCTTGAACAGGTAGATGATCCCGGTGATCGCCAGCAGGATCATGAACGGCGCCACGAACAGCCCGGCATAGAAATGCCAGCGCCACGCAAGGTTGTAGAAGGAAACGTTTGGTTTGCTCATGGGAGCCTCCCGTAGACCTCAAGTGGGCGCGGTCAGGTCCCGCGCCCGTTTGTTGTTGTCAGAAGCTGAAGTCGACCTTGGTCCAGAAGGTCCTGCCTGGCTCGTTCACCGGTTCCGTGGCGTTGGCCGGGTAGCCGAACCCGGCGTTCCCGGCCAGGTTCAGGTGCTCGGCGTAGGCCTTGTCGAACAGGTTGTCGACGCCCGCGCTGAGCTTGAGGTTGTGGTTGATCTTGTAGGCGCCGTTGAGCGAGAACACGCCGAAGCCTGAGCTTGTGTCGTAGTCCTTGCCGACCACGTTGCCCTGGTTCTTGGCGATGCGGTTCTGCTCGGCGACCAGGCGCCACAGGGCACCGACGCTCCAGGTGTCGCGGCTGTAGGTCAGGCCCAGGCGGCTTTCCAGCGGTGGCATCTGTGGCAGGGCCTTGCCGTCGCTGCTGTTCTTGCCCCAGGCGTAGGCCAGGGTGGCGTCGGCCTTCCAGTTTTCGGTCAGTTTGTAGGCCGCGCCCAGTTCGCCGCCCATGATGCGGGCGTCGATGTTCTGCGCCTGGGACACCAACTTGCTGCCCATGCCGCCTTTGCCCGGCACATAGTCGAACAGGATGTAGTCACGGATCTGCCCGACGTAACCCGAGGCCCAGGCCTCCAGGCGCTCGTCGCGGTACTGGATGCCGAAGTCGAGCTGGGTGGTCTTTTCTGGCTTGATGCCGTCGAAGGCATTCACCGAACCGGTCGGGGCCAGGGTCGGCGAGAACAGCTCCCAGTAGTCCGGGAAGCGCTGGGTGTGGCCCAGGCCGATGTAGGTGGTGGCGGGCACGGCCGCCAGGTCGTGCTCGTAGCGCACGAAGCCGCTGGGCAGGGTGTCGGCGCGAGTGTCGCCGCTGGTGGCGATGCCTGTGCGGAAATCGCGGGCCGAGGCGCGGTCCAGGCGCGCGCCGGTGATCAACCGGTCCTCGCCGGTGGCGTACCAGGTCAACTCGCCGAACACGCCGTAGTTATGGAAGTCGGCGTCCTTGTCCCAGGGCTTGCCCTTGTAGGCGTCGATGCCCATGCCGCCGCGCTTGCGGTGTTCGTTGGTCTGCGCGTCGATGCCGCTGATCAACTGCAAATCGGCCCAGCGCCAGGTGGCCTTGATTCGCGCACCCAGGGTACGGCGGTCGACATTGCTGACCATGGCCATCATGCCGGGCGAGCGCAGGGTGTAGTTGTCCATCACATGATCGGCGTAGTTGTAGTAGACCTGCGCCTCGACCTTGTCGAGCACCTCGCCGATGTTGGATTTCTCGAAACGCAGCCCCAGGCTCTCGCGCTTGAACTGCGAGCCGTCCATGCCGCGTCCGGCGGAGCGGGCTTCGCCGTCGCCCTTGCCGGCGGTCAGTTCGAGCAGGGTGTCGGAGTCCGGGGTCCAGCCAAGCGTGACATCGCCGTTCCACTTGTCCCAGCGCGACGGCACGGTGTCGCCGTTGCCGTCCTCGAAGTCGTCCGAGTGCGACTGGTTGCCGATGAAGCGCACGTAGCCGAGCGGGTTGCCGGCCGCGGCGTCGAGCACCTTGTCGAAACGGCCGTTGGAGCCGGCCAGCACGCTGCCGTTGACCCGGCTGCCCAGCTCGCCGAACTTCTCCGGTTCACGCTCGAACAGGATGGTGCCAGCTGAGCCGCCTGGGCCCCAGATCACGCTCTGCGGGCCCTTGATCACGGTGAGGCGGTCGTAGGTCTCCGGCGAGATGTACGAGGTCGGGGCGTCCATGCGGCCAGGGCAGGCACCGAGCATCATGCCGCCGTTGGTGAGGATGTTCAGGCGTGAGCCGAACATGCCCCGCAGCACCGGGTCGCCATTGGTGCCGCCGGCGCGGATCACCGAAAAGCCGGGGATGGTCTTGAGGTAGTCACCGCCGTCGCTGGCCGGTACGGGCTGGCGCGGGTCCTTGGGGTTGGTGACCACGGTCAGTGGCGAACTCGGGGCGATGGCGGTGATCACCGTCGGGCTCAGCTCGGCCGGGTCGCGCGCATGGCCTTCATGGCCGGTTTCGGCGGCAAAGGCCAGTGGCGCGAGCAGCGAGCCGCAGAGCCCGGCGACGGTGCCACGCAGGGAAAGGGCAAAAACAGGGGTGCAGCCGGACATAATGATTCCAGTCGATCAGTCGTGAGTCAGCGCGAAGCCTCCTGGCTTCGGGCGTTTAGCGTGTGGTGTTCAAGCGACGATCGAGCGGGGCGGCGCGCGGCTGCGGGCGCCGGGGAATACAGCCTGCCGGGCATGGCCCTGGCGCGTGGCGACGGTGAGGTGGGTGGGTGGGGGGACGCTGCCCGCGCTGAGCGGGCTGAGGGTCTGGGGCAGGGCGGGGCAGTTGAACAGCAGGCTGCAGTAGCCGCACTTCTCCCACATCACATGCAGCTGGCCATCGTTGCCGTGGCCATGGTGCTCGTCATGGCCGTGCGCCATGGGCATGCTCATCGACATATCCATGGGCATGGACATGCCGGCGTGGTGCTCCATCGGCATCGACTGGGAAACCAGCGGGCCGATAAAGATCATCCACATGGCGAACAGGCTCAGCCAGCCGCCACCGACGCGCCTGCGATCAGGGCGGGTAGTGCGGACGGAGCTGTAGCGCGGCAGGCTCATGGCGAGCGCCAGTCAGTCGATCAGGTCAGTGCGCGTGCTCGTGCGCGGCCTGCTCGGCCGGTGGCTGCTTCTGCACGGCGACTTCGACGGTGATGTCACCGGCCTTCTCGAAGTGCAGGGTCAGCGGGAAGCGCTTGCCGTCGGTCAGCAGGCTGCGGTCCTTGGGCTGCATGATCATCACGTGGTAGGCGCTGGGGGCGAAGGTCAGGTCCTTGCCGGCGGGCACCACCACGCTTTGCACCTGCTGCATCTTCATGGCGCCGGCGGCGCTCATCGCATGTTCGTGCAGTTGGGCGTCGGCGCTGATCGGTGTGTCTGCCGAGAGCAGGCGGTCATCGGCCTTGCCGTTGTTGTGCACGACAAAGTAGGCCGCGACGTTGGGCGCGTTCGGCGGCAGCTCCAGCGACCAGGGGTGGGCGATGTGCAGGTCGCCTTTGCTGTACTCGTGGGCGTTGGCATAGGCGCCGGGCAGCAGCAGGGCGGCCAGGACGAGGGCTTGCTTGAGCATGGGTGAGTCTCCGATCTGTTGAGGTTCAGGCAGACAGCGTAGTGAACTCAGGCCAGGGGAGAGGCACGGGGATTGAGCGCGGGCCATAGCTGGCGCGGCGTGGGCTGGTAGTCGGCGAGTTGTGGCGAGTGCCCCGCAGGCAACATGGGAGGGTTGTGCAACTGCGGCGGGTAGCCGGGCAGGGCCAGCAGGGGGACGGCGCCCAGGCAGCACCAGCAGTTCATCATGCTGGCGCTGTCGTCGCTTTGCGTCCCCAGGTCGATCTTGGCCAGGGCCTGGACATCGACCTTGGCCTTGTTGGCCATGCTGGAACAGAAAGCCCCCCACAGCAGCTGCTCGGCCGGACCCTTGGGCGCGGCGGAGGACAGCGGCATGGCCAGCAGGTTGAACAGCACTGCGAGGCAGGCTATCCAGGCGATGTGCCGACGTGGGGGCATGGAGAGATCCGGTCAGGAATCGTGATGGCTATTGTACGGCGGAGTATAGGTAAAAATGCCGGGGTGCGGTGAAGTGCCGCACCTGGGGCAAACGGGGCTGCTGTGCAGCCCATCGCCGGCAAGCCGGCTCCCACAGGGACAGCGCTACACATGTGGGAGCCGGCTTGCCGGCGAAAGGGGCGCAAAGCGCCCCCGGCGTTATTAGACCTTGCCACGCCCCAGCAGCCCGCGCACGGTTTCCTGCAGATCAGCCGGCAGCACCACGACTTTTGCATTGTCGCTACCCGCCAGGTTCTCCATCGCGCCGATGTAGCGCTCACCCAGCAGGTACATGGCCGGCACGGTCTCGCTGCCCACCGCTTCCTTGACCAGGGTGATCGCCCGCGCCGACGCCTCAGCTAGGTTGACCTGGGCCTCGGCATCCAGCTTGGCCGCCTGCAGGCGCGCCTCGGCTTCGAGAATCGCCGCCTGCTTGTTGCCTTCGGCTCGGGTCACGTCGGCTTTACGCTCACGTTCGGCGGCGGCCTGGCGTTCCATGGCGGTCTGCATGCTCGGCGATGGCTTGATGTCCTGGATCTCCACCGAGCGCACGGTCACGCCCCAGTCTTCGGTCTGCTCGGACATCGCTTCGCGCAGGCGCGCCTTGATCTGCTCGCGGCTGGACAGCGCTTCGTCCAGGTCCATGGCGCCGACGATGGCGCGCAGCGAGGTCATGGTCAGGCTGGTGACGGCGAACGAGAAGTTCTGCACGCCGTACGAGGCCTTCTGCGGGTCGACCACCTTGGCGAAGCACAGGGCGTTGGCGACGATCACCGCGTTGTCCTTGGTGATGATCTCCTGCTGCTGCACGTCGAGGATGATGTCCTTGGTCGGCAGGCGGTAGGCGACCACGTCCATGTACGGGATGACGATGTTAAGGCCGGGTTTTAGGGTGCTGTGGTAGCGGCCCAGGCGTTCGACGATCCACTCCTCGCCCTGGGGCACGATGCGCACCCCCTTGAACACAGTAATCAGGACGAATGCGGCGAGGGTGCCGACGACGATGAGGCTGGTCATGGTGCGAACTTCCTTTTAGTGCGGATTCAGGTCCGGGTGACCCGGGCGGTGTTGCCTTCGATGGCGGCCAGGCGCACGCGCTCGCCGGCGGGGATGTCGTTGTCGGCGACGCAGGTCCATTCCTCGTTGCCGAGGATGGGCTTCTGGAAGCGCACCCGGCCTTTCTGGAACTGCGAGACGCTGGCGGTCAGCAGGCCGACCTCGCCGATCACGCTGTCGGCGGTCCAGCGCACGTCTGGCTTCTTGCGGCGGAACACCTTGAACCAGAGCACGGTGGTGATCGATGAGAACACCACCCACAGCAGGCCCTGCATATCGAGTTGCAGGCTGGGCGCGAGCAGCGAGACGAGCGACACCAGCACGGCGCCGATGCCGAACCAGAGGATGAAGAAGGTGGGGAGCACCAGTTCCAGCAGGATCAGGGCCACGCCGAAGACGAGCCAGATCCACCATTGCATTTCCATATGGGTGGAGCCTTCCAGAAGGGGAGAGGTGATTCTACGGCAGGATCAAGGCACAGGGCCATCTCGTGACCGTCAGCGTGGATGTGTCACCCAGTCTTCCACGCGCAGCCCCGGAACACGCTGGAACTCGCGCAGGTTGTTGGTCACCAGCGTGAGGCCACGAGCGCGGGCGTGGCCGGCAATCATTCTGTCGTAGGGGCCGATGGGCGTGCCGGCCTTGGCCAGCTCCGCACGTAGCTGCGCGGTGTGCGCTGCGCCCTGAATGTCGTAGTCAAGCACATCGAGCCGTGCGGCGAACCCCTCGACAATGGCCAGATTACGTTCCGGCGCGGCGGACTTTTCTGCACCGTAGATCAACTCCATCAGGGTTACCGTACTGATGGCCAGCTGGCCGTGGTGCCGATTGAATGCCTCGCGCACCCCTTGTGGCTTGTTCTTGATGATGAAAATGCAGATGTTGGTATCGAGCATGTACCTGAGCATCAGAATCCTTCGCGCTCCTGGTCGGCTGGCTGTTCCCTGCTTGCCATGAAGTCCGCACTCACATCGTCACCCTCGAACCAGCTGTCCCAGCTTTCGCCGGCAGGCGAGATGATACGGGAACGGCCCACCGCGACGATGTCCACACGGGTGACGTCTTCTGGAAGGGCGAGGGCTTTTGGCATGCGGATAGCCTGGCTGCGGTTGCTTTTGAAGACAGCACCTTGCTCCATCATGGGCCTCCTTGAAAGCGCAAATGTATGTCCGGAGTTTAATTCCGGGAGTGGATATGTCAATGGGATATACGTAGCGTAATCAGACCTTGAACAGGCCGAGTGCCTCTAGCAGCGACCCTGCATCGTGAAACGCCCGATCCACTTCCGGCAGCACCGGCCGCTTGAGCACCAGCACTGGAACCCCGCGCTCCCGCGCCACCTCGAGCTTCGGCTCGGTGGCCGTGCTGCCGCTGTTCTTGCTTACCAGCACGTCGATCTGCCGACGTTCGAACAGGGCACGTTCATCGTCGATGAGGAAGGGCCCGCGAGCACCGATCACCTCGCAGCGTTCATTGCCAGGGCACGCCTCGAGGGCGCGCAGGGTCCAGAACTGGTGTGGCGGGATTTCGTCCAGATGTTGCAGGGGTTCGCGGCCAAGGGTGAACAAGGGGCGTTGGAATGGGGCCAGCGCCTCGATCAGCCCGGCCCAGTCCTCGACTTCGCGCCAGTCATCACCGGGCTGCGCCTGCCACGCCGGACGACGCAGGGCCCAGCAGGGAATGCCGGCGCTGTGTGCGGCGAGGGCGGCGTTGCGGCTGATCTGCGCGGCATAGGGATGGGTGGCGTCGATCAGCAGGTCGATGCCTTCGGCGCGCATGTACTCGGCCAGGCCTTCGGCGCCGCCATAGCCGCCGACCCGCACCTGGCAGGCCAGGTCCTGGGGAATGCGGCCGATACCGGCGAGGCTGTAGACATGTTGCGGACCCAGCTGGCGGGCGATGGCCAGGGCCTCGGTGACGCCGCCGAGCAGCAGGATGCGCCCGTTCATGCCACGCCCGCCTTGCCGACGATGCCACCCTGACGGTCGATGGCGAATACTTCCACCTGCACCTGGGCCGGCACCACGCTGCGGGCGAAGGCCAGGGCATGGCGGCACACCTCATCGCCCAGTGCGATGCCGGCGGCATGCGCGAGGGCGAGGGCCTGCTGGCTGGTGTTGGCGGCGATGATCGCCTGTTGCAGCGCCATGTCCGCGCCAATGGCCGCCGCCCAGCCCGCCAGCTGCGGCAGGTCGATGCTCGAATGGCGGCTGTGCAGGTCCATGTGCCCGGCCGCCAGCTTGCTGATCTTGCCGAACCCGCCGCATAGCGTGAGGCGCGGCACGGGTACCTTGCGCAGGTGCTTGAGCACGGCGCCGACGAAGTCGCCCATCTCGATCAGGGCGATCTCCGGCAGGTTGTAGACCCGGCGCATGGTGTCTTCGCTGGCGTTGCCGGTGCAGGCGGCGATATGGGTGTAGCCGTTGGTATGGGCGACGTCGATGCCCTGGTGGATCGAGGCAATGTAGGCCGAGCAGGAGAAGGGCCGGACGATGCCACTGGTGCCCAGGATCGACAGCCCGCCGAGGATACCTAGACGCGGATTCATGGTCTTCAGGGCCAGCTGTTCGCCGCCCTGCACGTTGACCGTCACCTCGAAACCGCCGTGGTAGCCGCAATCGCCCGCCAGTTGCAGCAAATGATCACTGATCATCTTGCGCGGCACCGGGTTGATGGCCGGTTCACCGACTGCCAGCACCAGCCCCGGGCGAGTCACGGTACCCACGCCCGCGCCCGCGACGAAGCGAACGCCTGGCTCGGCGCGCAGGCGCACCTGGCTGTAGAGCAGGGCGCCGTGGGTGACATCGGGGTCGTCGCCGGCATCCTTCAAGGTACCGGCCTCGGCCATGTCGCCCTTGAGGTGGCAGAACTCCAGGCGCATCTGCACCACCTTGCCCTTGGGCAGGGTGATCTCCACCGCATCGTGCCGTTGCCCGCTTAGCAACAGGCGCGCCGCCGCCAGGCTGGTGGCGGTGGCGCAGCTGCCAGTGGTCAGGCCGCTGCGCAGGGGCGCGGCCTGTTCGCGGGTTTCTTCACGCATCGAGGGGTTTCACCACGTCGAGCAAGGTGATTGGCAGGGCCTGGCGCCAGGTGTCGAAGCTGCCCAGTGGTTGAGTGTGGGCGATGTGGATGCGGGTCAGCTCGCCGCCGTGCTGCTCGCGGAACTGCGCCAGGGCGACCTCGCTTTGCAGCGTGACCGCATTGGCAACAAGGCGTCCGCCCGGCAGCAGGCGCTCCCAGCACAGGTCGAGCACGCCTTCGCGGGTGACGCCGCCGCCGATGAAGATCGCATCCGGACGTTCCAGCCCGGCCAACGCTTCGGGGGCCTTGCCGCGAATCAGTTGCAGGCCGGGTACGCCGAGGGTGTCGCGGTTGTGTTCGATGTAGCCCTGACGGCCTTCGTCAGCCTCGATCGCAAGCGTGCGGCAGCTGGGGTGGGCGCGCATCCATTCGATGCCGATGGAACCGCAACCGGCACCTACGTCCCACAGCAGCTCGCCGGGTTGTGGTGCCAGGCGGGCCAGGGTGATCGCTCGTACGTCGCGCTTGGTCAGCTGGCCGTCATGACGGAAGGCGCTGTCGGGCAGGCCGGCCACGCGAGGCAGGCGTGGGGTGTCGGGCGCGGCCTGGCATTCGATGGCGACCAGGTTGAGCGTGGCGATGTCGGTGTGTGGCCAGTCGTCGGCGGTGCCGCTCAGCGTTCGCTCCTGCGGGCCGCCAAGGTGTTCGAACACTTGCAGACGGCTGGGGCCGAAGCCTCGTTCGCGCAGCTGCGCGGCAATGGCCGCCGGGCTGCTTTCATCGTTGCTCAGCACCAGCAGGCGCACGCCGCTGTGCAGATGGGCATTGAGCGCGGCCAGCGGGCGAGCGACCACAGAGACCACTTGCACATCCTGCAACGGCCAGCCCAGGCGGGCGGCGGCCAGGGCGCAGGAGGAGGGCATCGACAGCACCTGCAGTTCATTGGCGGGCAGCTGGCGCGCCAGGCTGGCGCCGACGCCATAGAACATCGGGTCGCCGCTGGCCAGCACGCATACCGGCTCGCCGCGCAAGGCCAGGACCGGAGCCAGGGAGAAGGGGCTGGGCCAGTGCAATTGCTCGGCGGTCACGCAGCGGGGCAGCAGGGCCAGCTGGCGTGGCGCACCGATGATTCGCTTGGCTGACAGCAGGGCACGCCGCGCCTGCTTGCCCAGGCCGCTGAAGCCGTCTTCGCCGATGCCTATTACTGTCAGCCAGGGGGCCATTGGGTCCTCTTTGATACCGCATGGGGGCACTACGTGCCCCTTTCGCGGCGCAAGGCCGCTCCTACAGGTGCAGCGCGAACCCTGTAGGAGCGGCCTTGTGCCGCGAAAGGGCTGCGTAGCAGCCCCGAAATTGAACGTTCGACCACCGGTTTTTCATGCCGCCGGACAAAGCAGGCATAATACCGCGCCTTCTACACTGAAGCGCACTTTCACGATTGCCGGATGCCCCCTTGACGCAGCCCCCACCCTCCGAAGTTTCGCCCCGTCCCTCGGCCTGTCCGGGGTTGTGGCGCATCGTCGCCGCGCGCGACGGTGGCATTTGCCGGATCAAGCTGCCCGGTGGGCTGCTGCTGGCCGATCAGGCCGATGCCGTGGCCGACGCCGCCGAGCGTTTCGCCGGCGGGGTGATCGAGGCGACCAACCGGGCCAATCTGCAGATCCGTGGCATTGGCCAGGATCACGGCGGGCTGGTCGAGCATCTGCTGGCCGCCGGGCTCGGCCCGCGTGACGCGGCGGGCGACGATGTTCGCAACCTCATGCTCAGCCCACTGGCCGGACTCGATCCGGCCATGCTGTTCGACACCCGACCATTGGCCGGGCAGATCCTCGACCTGCTGGAAAGCACACCCAGGTTCCACAAGCTCTCGGCCAAGTTCGCCGTGCAGCTCGATGGCGGCGAAGCGCTGGCGATGCTCGACCACGCCCATGACCTGTGGCTGTCCGCGATGCAACGCGAAGGACGCATCTGGTTGCGGTTCGGCCTCGCGAGCAGCCTGTCGAATGGCCAGGCGCTGGGTGCGGTACCGGTGGAGCAGGGGCCGGCGTTGGTGCGCGCGGTGCTGGAGCGCTTCCTTGATCTGGCGACACCCGAGCAGTCGCGCATGCGTCAATTGCTGCAGGTGTGCCCGGTTGAGCACTTCCTGGAAGGGCTGGCGATTCAGATCGATACCACGTCGATGGCCTGGCAGCGCCCAGCGACGACAAGCCCCTGGTTGGGCGTGCTGCCCCAGCGCCAGGGCGTGGCCCTGGGCGTCGCGCCGCCCCTCGGGCGCCTGACGCCCGCGATGCTTCGCAGTGCCGCGCGCATCGCCCGCCAGTGGGGCGATGGCAGCTTGCGCCTGACGCCTTGGCAGAGCCTGGTGCTGACCTCCCTCGCACCGACCGAGCTGGAAAACGCACGCGCGCAGCTGGCAGCATCCGGCATGCTCTGCCACAACGAACATCTACTGGCGCGGGTCGTCGCCTGCACCGGCTCCAGCGGTTGCGCCAAGGCCCAGGCCGACACCAAGGCCGACGCCATCGCCCTGGCCGGCCTGCTGCACCATGGCGCCCCGGGCAGCGTGCACCTGTCCGGCTGCCCACGTTCATGCGCCATGGCCCACGCCGCCCCGGCCACCCTGTTGGCCCGGGCCCCGGGCCGTTATGACCTTTACTTGCGCGACGCGCGCCTGCCGGGCTTCGGCAGGCTGCACGCAGCCGACCTCACCCCAGAAGAAGCAGGCGCCATGCTCGACCTGCCGACGGAGCACCTTGATGATTGACTACATCCGCGATGGTCAGGAGATCTATCGCAATTCCTTCCGGATCATCCGCGAGGAAGCACGGCTCGAGCGGATCCCCGCCGATCTCGAAAAGCTCGCCGTGCGCGTGATCCATGCCTGCGGCATGGTCGAGGCCATCGATGGCCTGCAGTTCTCCGAAGGCGCCGGTAGCGCCGGCCGCCAGGCCCTGGCCAAGGGCGCGCCGATCCTCTGTGACGCGCACATGGTCGCCGAAGGCATCACCCGCGCCCGCCTGCCGGCCAACAACCCGGTGATCTGCACCCTGCGCGACCCGAGCGTGCCGGACCTGGCCAAGGCCGAGGGCAATACCCGCTCGGCGGTGGCCCTGGAACTGTGGCGCCCGCACCTGGAAGGCAGCGTGGTGGTGATCGGTAACGCGCCGACCGCCTTGTTCTACCTGCTGGAAATGCTCGATGCCGGCGCGCCGAAACCGGCGCTGATCCTCGGCTTCCCGGTCGGCTTCGTCGGCGCCGCCGAATCCAAGGCCATGCTCGCCGCCGACAGCCGTGGCGTGCCGTTCGTGATCATGCAGGGCCGCCTGGGCGGCAGCGCGATGGCCGCTGCCGCAGTCAACGCCCTGGCCACGGAGGTGGAGTGATGCACGCACGCGGAAGACTGCTGGGCCTGGGCGTGGGCCCGGGCGATCCCGAACTGATCACGGTCAAGGCCCTGCGCCTGCTGCGCGAGGCCCCCGTGGTGGCGTACTTCGTGGCCAAGGGCAAGCGCGGCAACGCCTTCGGTATCATCGAAGCGCACCTGCAAGCCGAACAGACCCTGCTGCCGCTGGTATATCCGGTGACCACCGAGGCGCTGCCCGCGCCGCTCTCCTACGAGCAGGTGATCAGCGACTTCTACGACGAAGCCAGCCTGCAGGTGGCCGCGCACCTGGACGCCGGCCGCGACGTGGCGGTGATCTGCGAAGGCGATCCGTTCTTCTACGGCTCCTACATGTACCTGCACGATCGCCTGGCCTCGCGCTACGAGGCCCAGGTGATCCCCGGTGTCTGCTCGATGCTCGGTGGCGCCTCGGTGCTCGGTGCACCGCTGGTGTATCGCAACCAGACCCTCACCGTGCTCTCCGGTGTGCTGCCCCATGAAGAGCTCAAGCAGCGCCTGGCCGCCGCCGACGCGGCAGTGATCATGAAGCTTGGGCGCAACTTCCCCAAGGTGCGCCAGGTGCTCGGCGAGCTGGGCCTGGATAGCCGTGCGCTGTACGTGGAGCGGGCCACCATGGCCAACCAGAAGATCGTCGCGCTGGACGAGGTCGACCCACAGTCTTCGCCGTACTTCTCGCTGATCATCGTGCCGGGTGAGAAATGGCAGGGATGATCAAGGCACCGGCAATCGTCATGCTCGGTTCGGGCAGCCTGGCCACCGCGCAGCGTATCCAGCAACGTTATCCACAGGCCGTGATCCATGGCCTGCAAGGGCGCGTGGAGGGTGCCGACCATTACTACGCAGCTTTTGGCGACACCCTGCGCGAGCTGTATCACCAAGACACGCCGATCATTGCCCTGTGCGCGGCGGGGATCGTCATTCGCACCCTGGCGCCGCTGTTGAGCGAAAAAGGCGTCGAGCCGCCGGTGCTGGCCGTGGCCGAGGACGGCAGCGCCGTGGTGCCGCTGCTCGGTGGCCTGGGCGGGGTCAATCTCATGGCCCGCGAAATCGGCGAGGTACTGGGTGTCAGCGCGGCAATCACCACCAGTGGCGAGCTGCGCTTCGGCACCTGCCTGCTCAACCCGCCCGAGGGTTACGCGCTGGCGGACCTGGAGCAAGGCAAGCGCTTCGTCTCCGACCTGCTGGCGGGCGAAACCGTGCGTGTCGAAGGCGACGCGCCGTGGCTCGAGCACGTGCAGTTGCCCGGCAGTGACGATGCGCAACGCACTATCCACGTGGGCAGCGCACTGCGTCCTGCCAGCCGTGACGAACTGCTGATCCATGCGCGTTGCGTGGTGGTGGCGGTCACAGCCGGCAGCGCTGACCTGGTGCAACAGGTGCGGGAGGAATTGCTGCGAGCGAACATCGCCGAGCCCGCGTTGGCCTGCCTGCTGGCAAGCGAAACCGAGATGGCGGAGCCGACCCTGCACGAGGCTGCCCGGGCGCTGAATGTCGCCCTGCGCTTTGTCCCGGCCGCCGAGAGCCTGGAGCGGATGCTGGCTGATGCATTGCCGCAAGCGCGTGTCGGTTCGTCCGTGGGGCTCGCCCACGCCGTTGCCGCGGCACCGGTCGACATCGACCACATTGGCCGTCGTCGTGGCCGCCTGGCCGTGATCGGCCTGGGCCCCGGTGCTTCCGAGCTGATGGTGCCGGCGGTCAAGGCCGAATTGGCGGGCGCCCAGGATGTGCTCGGCTACGAAACCTACGTGCGCATGGCCGGCCCCTTCCGCGACGATCAGGTGCTGCACTGCACCGACAACCGCGAAGAGATGCAGCGCGCCCGCCATGCCTTCGAGCTGGCGGCCCAGGGCCGTTCGGTGGTGGTGGTTTCGTCGGGTGATCCGGGCGTGTTCGCCATGGCCGCCGCAGTGCTCGAAGCGTTGCACGAGTCCAGCGATCCGGCCTGGCAGCGCGTCGAGTTGGAGATCCTGCCGGGCGTCTCGGCCTCGCTGGCCACCGCCGCGCAAGCGGGGGCGCCGCTGGGGCACGACTTCTGCGTGATGTCGCTGTCGGACAACCTCAAGCCGTGGTCGATCATCGAAAAACGCCTCGACCTGGCCGCCCAGGCGGATCTGGTGCTGGCGTTCTACAACCCGATCTCCAAGGCCCGGCCTCATCAGTTGGGCGTGGCGCTGGAGGTGGTACGTCGTCATCGCGACGCAGGCACCCCCGTGGTGCTGGGCCGTGATATCGGCCGGCCGGGGCAGACCCTGCGGGTGGTGACCCTGGGCGAGCTGCTGCCGGAGATGGTCGACATGCGCACCATGGTGCTGGTCGGTTCCTCGACCACCTGCACCTTCCCCCGTGCCGAGGGCGGCCAGTGGGTCTACACGCCGCGCTGGTACCCCGCCAAGCCTTGAGCGCAGCCGGGATCAGGGCAGCAGGTAGCCCTTGATCCCGGTGAAGATGATCTGCGCCGCCAGGGCGCAGACGAACAGCCCCATCAGGCGGCTGACGATCTGCAGGCCCTGGTCGCCGAGCAGCCGCTCGATACGGTGCGAAAGGTACAGCACCAGGCCGACGGTGAAGCTGGCCAGGGCGATGCTGACGATGGCCAGCAGCTTGTCGTCCCAGTGCGGCTGGCCCACCCCCATCACCAGCAGCGCACCGATGGTGCCCGGGCCGACTGTCAGCGGAATGGTCAGCGGCACGATGGTCACGTCCTGCTGCACGTTGTCGGTCTGCACCGCCGACTTGCCTTGGGCCATGCCCAGCGCCGAGATGAACAGCACCGAGCCCGCGCCGATGCGAAAGGCGTCGGCGGTGATGCCGAACACGCCGAAGATCACCCGTCCGAACAGATAGAGCAGCACGCTGGCCACCAGCGTGGCGATCGCCACGCGCCAGGCCAGTTGCTTGCGTTCCTTGCTGGAGTGGCCGCGGGTCAGGCCGATGAAGCACGACAGCACGAAGAACGGGCTGTAGAGCACGAGCATTTTCAGGTAGACGCTGAACAACTCATGGAGCATGGGTGCGGGTCCGCGACGGGATAGGTGGCACCTGTATAGCACGGAACCTGCGGGATGGGCGCGGGCTTCTCTCAGGCCAGCGGGTCAGACACTACCTGACGCTGCCCCGCCCAGAACTGGATCAGCTCGCGCAATTGCGACAGCTCCACCGGCTTGGCCATGTGCCCGTCCATGCCGGCCAGGCGCGCGCGCTCCTTGTGTTCGTTGAGGATGTGCGCGGTCAGTGCCACCACCGGGGTGCGCGGGCGCTGGTTGGCGGTTTCCCAGGCACGCAGCTGCTGGGTGGCGGAGAACCCATCGAGCACCGGCATCTCGCAGTCCATCAGTACCAGGTCGTACTGCCTGGTCTTCATCGCCTGCAGGGCTTCTTCGCCGTTGCTGGCGGTGTCCGGCTCGAGGTTGAGCTTGCCGAGCATGCCGCGGATGACCTTGGTCGAGATGCTGTTGTCCTCGGCCACCAGGATGCGGAAGTCGCCGGGCAGGTCCAGCGGTACCGGGGTGCCGGCCGGCAGCGGCGGCGCGGCCGGCTCGCGGCCGCGCAGGGCGAGTTCCTCGGCGAGGGTGGTCTTGAGCGTGTAGCCGGCCACCGGCTTGGCGAGGATGCGCTTGACCCCGGCGTTGCGGGCGATGATCTTGCTCGGCGCGTTGCTGATGCCGGTGAGCATGACCACCAGGATGTCATGGTTCAGGCTCGGGTCTTCCTTGATCTTGGCCGCCAGCTGCATGCCGGTCATGCCGGGCATGTTCTGGTCCAGCAACACCGCGTCGAAGTAGTCGCGCAGGTGCGCCTTGGTGCGCAGCAGCGCCAGCGCTTCCTTGCCCGACGGCACTGCGCTGACGTTCATGCCCCAGGCGCTGCACTGCTGTACCAGCACCTTGCGGCAGGTGTCGTTGTCGTCGACCACCAGCACCCGCGCATCGCGCAACGGGCCGTCGAGGTCGGTGGCCGGCTGCTCCAGGCGTTGCGGATCCAGCGGCAGGGTCAGCCACAGGGTGTTGCCCATGCTGGTGCTGGTCTTGATGCCGAATTCGCCCTGCATCAGGCCGATCAACTGCTTGGCGATCACCAGGCCCAGGTGACCGCCGAGCTTGTTGCTGGAGAGGAAGTGGCGGCTGTGCAGTTCGGCCTGCAGCAGGGCGTCGCGCTCGGCGGGCGGCATCGGCTCGCCGCTGTCCTGCACGGCGATGCGCAGGCGCGGGCTGTCGCCGCGCTGGTCGAGGGCCACCACCAGCAGGATCTCGCCCTGGGTGGTGTTCTTCAGGGCGTTGTCCAGCAGGCTCGACAGGGCCTGGCGCAGGCGCGTCGGGTCACCACTGACGACCCTGGGCACCTGGGGCTGGGTGAAGCTGATCAGCTCGATGTTCTGCTGCTCGGCCTTGGCCCGGAAGATGTTCAGGCAGTCCTCGATCAGGGCGTTGAGGTCGAATTGCACATCGTCCAGTTCGATCTGCCGCGACTCGAGCTTGGAGATGTCGAGGATCTCGTTGATCAGGGTGAGCAGTTCGTTGCCGGCGCTGTGGATGGTCTGCACGTAGTCGCGCTGCTTGACCGACAGTGGCGTGCCCAGCAGCAGCTCGGTCATGCCCAGCACGCCGTTCATGGGGGTGCGGATCTCATGGCTGATCTTGGCCAGGAACTCGGCCTTGGCGTTGATCTCGGCATCGCTGGCGGCCAGGGCGCGGCTGGCGCGGAAGCGCTCCTCGCTGATCCGGCGCAGGCGCTCGCTGACCGCGAGGTTGAGCAACAGGCCGCTGACCACGGTCAGCGCCATGAGAATGCACAGCAGCCACGGCGTGGCGGTGCGGGTCAGGCCCAGCAGGGCCGGCAGCAGCACCAGCCCGCCGAGGTTGAACACCAGCATCGCCACGCTGAACAGCCGCGCCGGGCCGTATCCCTTGTACCAGTGGTAGCTGCTGACCAGCAGCATGCTCACGCTGCCCAGGGCGAGCAGGGCGTAGGTCATCAGGTTCAGCGGCAGCGTGTCGACGAACAGCAGCACCAGGCCGCTGACCGCGGCCACTACCATTTCCATCTGCAGCAGGCGGTTGAGCCGCGCCGAACTGCAGGGAGAGAAGAAATGCAGGGTGAAGTACAGCCCGGCCAGGCCCGCCAGCACCAGCGTCAGGTAGGCCGCCGGGGTCTGCGCGCTATGCCACAGCTGTCCCCACGGGCCAGTGAGATTGAGCAGGATCAGCGCGCTGAGCAGCATCAGGCCGTGGTACAGCGCCAGGACCAGCGTGGTGCTGGAGCGTGAATAGACGAAGCGGATCAGGTTGTGCAGGATCAGCATCACCAGCCCGCCGAACAGCAGGCCGAACAGCAGCGACTGGCGCTGGTCGGCCGCGGCATGGGCGGTGGACTCGACGCTGATGGCCGGGCGCAACTGGTGTTCGGAGACCAGCCGCAGGTAGATGTCCAGTGGCTGGCTGCTGTGCGGCAGCGGCAGCACATGGTCCCGGCCGCGCTGGGTCGGGCTCAGGCCATCGCCCTGGCGGCCATGGTGCAGTTGGCGCAGCAGCTCGCCGCCTTCGAGGGCGTAGAGGTCCAGGCGCGACAGGTCGGGGGCGAAGATGCGGACCAGTTGCTCCTGGTCGTGCGGTTCCAGGCGGTAGTGCAGCCAGAGCGCTTGGTCGGGGAGGGCGGCATCCAGTTCGTCGAGGGCCAGGGGGCTGAACTGGTTGCGGTAACGCTCGGAGCGTACATCGGACAATTGCAGGTTGGCCTGTTCGTCGAGCAGCGCCGACCAGCCTGCGGCCTGTTCGGCGTGTGCCGGGAGCAGGCAGAGCAGGGTCAGCAGGCTGACGATCAGGGCTATGGCAATCCGAAGCCGACGCACGACGAAATCCCTTCTTAGCTAATGTGCCGGATAACAACTATGCGCGGCGCGCCAAGGCGAAGGCAAGGCCCCGGCAGGGCCTTGACGACGAGCCGAAGGCCGCGCGCGCGGAGCGCCACGGCCGTTCGGTGCACTTTTACTGCTGGTGCTCACCGCGCTCGCGGGCGATGGCCCGGTAGCCGATGTCGGTGCGGTAGAAGCTGGCGTCCCACTTGACCTGCTCGGCCAGGCGGTAAGCCTGCTGCTGGGCGGCCTCGACGGTGTCGCCCATGGCGGTGGCGCAGAGCACGCGACCACCGGCGCTGACCACCTGGCCGTCCTTCAGCGCGGTACCGGCGTGGAACACCTTGCCTTCAAGCTTGGCGGCGGCATCCAGGCCGCTGATCGCGGCGCCCTTGGCGTAGTCGCCCGGGTAGCCACCGGCGGCCAGCACCACGCCCAGGCTCGGACGCGGGTCCCATTGCGCTTCGACCTTGTCCAGGGCCTTGGCGAAGGCAGCCTCGACCAGCAGTACCAGGCTCGACTCCAGGCGCAGCATGACCGGCTGGGTCTCCGGGTCACCGAAGCGGCAGTTGAACTCGATGACCTTGGGGTTGCCCGCCTTGTCGATCATCAGGCCGGCATAGAGGAAGCCGGTGTAGACGTTGCCTTCCTCGGCCATGCCGCGCACGGTCGGCCAGATCACCTGGTCCATCACGCGCTGGTGCACATCGGCGGTGACCACCGGGGCAGGGGAGTAGGCACCCATGCCACCGGTGTTCGGGCCGGTGTCCTGGTCGCCGACGCGCTTGTGGTCCTGGCTGGTGGCCATGGGCAGCACGTTGTGGCCGTCGACCATGACGATGAAGCTGGCTTCCTCGCCGTCGAGGAACTCTTCGATCACCACCCGCGAACCGGCTTCACCGAAGGCATTGCCGGCGAGCATGTCGCGCACGGCGTCTTCGGCTTCCTGCAGGGTCATGGCAACGATCACGCCCTTGCCGGCGGCCAGGCCGTCGGCCTTGATCACGATCGGCGCGCCTTTCTCACGCAGGTAGGCCAGGGCCGGCTCGATCTCGGTGAAGTTCTGGTAGTCGGCGGTCGGGATCTTGTGACGGGCCAGGAAGTCCTTGGTGAAGGCCTTGGAGCCTTCCAGCTGGGCCGCGCCCTTGGTCGGGCCGAAGCAGTCCAGGTTACGGCTGCGGAACAGGTCGACCACGCCGAGCACCAGCGGCGCTTCCGGGCCGACGATGGTCAGGTCGACGTTCTTCTCGGCGAAGTCGGCCAGTTGCTCCAGGGCGGTGACGTCGATGGCGACGTTCTCGCACTTGGCTTCGGTGGCGGTGCCGGCGTTGCCCGGGGCAACGAAGACTTTCTCGACGCGTGGGTCCTGGGCGACTTTCCAGGCCAGGGCGTGTTCACGACCGCCGCTGCCGATGATCAAAACTTTCATGTCAAAACCTCGAATTCTTTCGGACGGGAGGCAAGGCCTCACGCTGTACGAGGTCGCAATGAAGCAGGTAGATGCAAGGCGGGGCCGGTTCCGATGAGCGGAGTTGCCTTCTGGCAATGAGCATCAGCGGAACCGGCCCCAACGCAGCAGATGCCTGCTTCAGTGCGGCCGATTGCCGTAAATCAGTGGCGGAAGTGGCGCATACCGGTGAACACCATCGCAATGCCAGCTTCGTCGGCAGCGGCGATGACTTCTGCATCACGCATCGAGCCACCCGGCTGGATCACGGCGCTGATACCCACTTTAGCCGCATTGTCGATGCCGTCGCGGAACGGGAAGAACGCGTCCGAGGCCATCACCGCGCCCTGTACCTGCAGACCGGCGTGCTCGGCCTTGATGGCGGCGATGCGCGCGGAGTTGACGCGGCTCATCTGGCCGGCGCCGACGCCGATGGTCTGGCGGTTCTTGGCGTAGACAATGGCGTTGGACTTGACGAACTTGGCCACTTTCCAGGCGAACACCAGGTCGTGGATTTCCTGCTCGGTCGGCGCGCGCTTGGTGACGATCTTCAGGTCGTCGGCGCTGATCATGCCGATATCGCGGCTCTGCACCAGCAGGCCACCGTTGACCCGCTTGAAGTCCCAACCGGCGGCGCGCTCGGCTGGCCACTCGCCGCACTCCAGCAGACGCACGTTCTGCTTGGCAGCCACGACTTCACGGGCGGCCTGGGAGATTTTCGGGGCGATGATCACTTCGACGAACTGCCGCTCGACGATGGCTTTGGCGGTCTCGCCGTCCAGCTCGCGGTTGAAGGCGATGATGCCGCCGAACGCCGATTCGGTATCGGTGGCGTAGGCCAGGTCGTAGGCCTTGCGGATGCCGCCTTCGTCTTCAGGCACCACGGCCACGCCGCACGGGTTGGCGTGCTTGACGATGACGCAGGCCGGCTTGACGAAGCTCTTCACGCACTCCAGCGCAGCGTCGGTGTCGGCCACGTTGTTGAACGACAGCTCCTTGCCTTGCAGCTGGATGGCGGTGGAGATGCTGGCCTCGCCCTTCTTCGCCTCGACGTAGAACGCCGCGCTCTGGTGCGGGTTCTCGCCGTAGCGCATTTCCTGGGCCTTGACGAACTGGCTGTTGAAGGTGCGCGGGAACTCGCTGCGGTCTTCGGTCGACAGGGTCTGCTTGGCCTGGTCGATGGTGCCCATGTAGTTGGCGATCATGCCGTCGTAGGCGGCGGTGTGCTCGAAGGCCTTGAGCATCAGGTCGAAGCGCTGGGCGTAGGTCAGGCCGCCGGCCTTGAGGCCTTCGACGATACCGGCGTAGTCGCTGGCGTTGACCACGATGGCGACGTCCTTGTGGTTCTTCGCCGCCGAACGGACCATGGTCGGGCCGCCGATGTCGATGTTCTCGATGGCGGTCGGCAGGTCGCAGCCCGGCTTGCTGATGGTGGCTTCGAACGGGTACAGGTTGACCGCGACCAGGTCGATCGGCTTGATGCCATGCTCGTTCATGATGGCGTCGTCGGTGCCGCGGCGGCCGAGGATGCCGCCGTGGATCTTCGGATGCAGGGTCTTGACCCGGCCGTCCATCATTTCGGCGAAGCCGGTGTAGTCGGCCACTTCCACCGCGTTCACGCCATTGTCCTTGAGCAGCTTGTAGGTGCCGCCGGTGGACAGGATCTCGACACCGAGCTGCTGCAGCTCACGGGCGAATTCGAGGATACCGGTCTTGTCGGAGACGCTGATCAGGGCGCGGCGGATCGGCAGGCGGGTAGTCTGGTCGGTCATTTCAGATTCCATAACGCGGTGGAGTCAGCAAAAAAGGCGCTTTTTTGCATGAGCGCCTTTTCTGGTTGGGGTTCTGGCCTTACAACAGATCGTACTGCTTGAGCTTCTTGCGCAGCGTGCCTCGGTTGAGTCCGAGCATCTCGCTGGCCTTGGTCTGGTTGCCCTTGACGTAGTTCATCACGCATTCGAGCAAGGGCGCCTCGACTTCCGAGAGCACCAGGTTGTACACGTCCGTGACGGTAGCGCCTTCCAGGTGGGCGAAGTAGTTGTGCAGCGCCTTCTCGACGCTGTCGCGCAGGGTCTGGCCCTCCTCGCTCGGCGTGTTCAGGTGCTGCTTGAGGTTGGCGTTGTCGCTCACGGGCGTTGTTCCACTCACTAATGTCTCGGTCATCATCGTCATGCGGCCACCCCTTGTTCGTCCTCTGTCCCAAGGCTCTGTCGACGTTCGGCGAAAAACGCCTGAACGTTGGCGCACTGCGCTTGTGTGTCTTCCAAAGCGTTGAACCGGCTGCGGAACTCCTTGCCGCCGGGTCGGGTCGCCAGGTACCAGCCCACGTGCTTGCGGGCGATACGCACGCCCATCACATCGCCGTAGAAGGCGTGCAGCGCAGCCAGGTGCTCCAGCAGAATGCGTTCCACTTCGTCCAGCGCCGGTGCGGGCAAATGCTCGCCCGTGCGCAGGAAATGCTCGATCTCGCGGAAAATCCACGGCCGCCCCTGGGCGGCACGGCCGATCAGCAGGCCGTCGGCACCGGTGGCGTGCAGCACCGCCCGGGCCTTTTCCGGCGAGGTGATGTCGCCGTTGGCGAAAACCGGGATCGACACCGCCTGCTTGATCGCGGCGATGGTGTCGTACTCGGCGTCACCGGTGTACAGGTCGGCGCGTGTGCGGCCATGCACCGCCAGCGCCTGGATGCCGGCCTGTTCGGCGATCTTCGCCACGTTCAGGCCGTTCTTGTTCGCCCGGTCCCAGCCGGTGCGGATCTTCAGCGTCACCGGCACGTCCACGGCGCCGACGACGGCATGGAGGATTTCGGTGACCAAGGCTTCATCTCTCAATAAAGCAGAGCCTGCGGCCTTGTTGCAGACTTTTTTCGCCGGGCAACCCATGTTGATGTCGATGATCTGCGCGCCGGCCTCGACGTTGGCCCGGGCCGCCTCGGCCATCATCTGCGCGTCGCCACCGGCGATCTGCACCGAGCGTGGCTCGGGATCGCCTTCGTGGATGCGGCGCAGGCTCGACTTGCGGCTGTTCCACAGGCGCATGTCGCTGGAGACCATCTCCGAGACCACCATGCCCGCCCCCAGCCGTTTGCACAGCGTTCGGAAAGGCTGGTCCGTGACGCCGGCCATGGGGGCCAGGATCAGGTTGTTCTGCAGTGTGTAAGGGCCGATGCGTACCGCCGACATAGGTGTTCCCTGTTGTGGGGCCGAATCATTGGAGTTCGAAAAAGGGATGGCATGATACCCGCTCTCGATGACCGGATAAAGATGAATCTGGATAAAATCTGAACAGTTGCGGCGTTATGACCGATGCCGCGAGTCTCGGAAATTCAACCGTTCAGTTGATCCTGGGGCCGCTTTGCGGTCCGTTCGCGACGCTGGCAAGCCAGTAGGGCGGGCTTGCCGCTGGTCGCTTATTCCGGCGAGCGGAAGCTCAGGCTGTAGTTCACCGCCTTCGGCCCCGGGTCGAGGATGTCCAGGGCGATGTGGATCGGTGTCTGGCTGGGCATCTCGCCGCGGCCGGCCAGCTCGCCCGACAGGTACTCGCTGGGCTTGAAGCGCCGGCTGGCGATCAGCTGGCCGTTGAGGTCGGCGAAGCGCAGCTCCAGCAAGGGGAAGGGTTGGGCGAAGGGAGCGCGGTTGTAGATGATCGCGTCGACGATCAGCGCGCCCTTGAAGTCCGGGTGGCTGCGTACCACCAGGTTGCTGCTCTTGATCCGCGAGATGTCCACGCGGGTCGGCACCTGGCAGCCGAACACCGGGCACAGTTGCTGGAACCAGGGGCGGTACTGGTCCTGGCGGGCCATTTCGTCGAAGTGGAACCAGACGTACTGGAACGCCAGCAGGGTGGCGGCCAGCAGGGTGAGCAAGCCCCACAGCAGGCGCTTGCCCCAGTTAGGCGCAGGTTTTTCCCAATCCAGCTGCAACGGGTCGTCGACCACGTTCACCAGCGGCTCCTTGCGCGTGCGCTCGGGCTTGATCGCCAGGCTGGGCTCCAGGCGTTGCCCGGGCTGTTCGTCGGGTTCCTCGTCGCGGGCCGAGAGTGGCTCGCTGCGGACCTCGTCGTCCAGCGCCGACAGGCCCTTTTCCGGAATCGGCTCGTCGTGGGCGGACAACCGCTCCAGCGGCTCGTCGAGGTCGTCGGTTGCTGTCTGGTGGCGCACCGGCGGTTCGTCGTCCAGGTCGAGGTCGGCGCTGCCGAGGGTCGGTTCGGTGCGTTCGTCGGTCGCAGGTTCCAGGTCCAGCGGCTCCTGCTCGACCAGTACCGGCGCTTCCCCGCGCACCTGCGCGGGCTCCAGGTCATTATCGGTGGCCGTGCCGAACAGTTCGTCGCTGTGTCCATCGCTGGTCTGCTCGTCGCGACGGGCCTGCAGCACGCTCTGCGCCGCGCCGCGCCGGTCACCCGGGCTGCGCCGTTCGAGGCGCGCCAGTTCCTGGTCGAGGTCGAGGGCATCCAGCTCCTCGGCCGTGACGCTCCAGTTGTCTTCGTCCGCTGCCGGGGTTTCGGCCACCGGCTCGACTGCCGGGGCCACCGGTGCGACCGCCTGCGCCACGGCAGGCGGTGCCTCGGCGCTGCCTTCACCAGTGGCGGCGCGGTTCTGCTCCAGCAACTGTTTCGCCGCGTTGAACACCTGCAGGCAATGGCCGCAGCGCACCACGCCGCGGGCCACGCTCAACTGGTGATGGGTGACGCGAAAGCTGGTCTGGCAATGCGGGCACTGGGTGACGAAACTGTCGGTCATGCGGCTGTCCGGGGAGCTGTGCAGGAGATGAGTCTAGGCGCGCTTAGCGGCGGCGACCACTGATACGTACCCAGCCGTCGCGCATGACGATCGGGTCCAGGTCGAAGTCGGCCGTATAGGCGGCGGCCACTTCCTCGCCTTGCTCGGCAAGGATGCCCGACAGCGCCAGCAGGCCACCGGGACGAACCAGACCGGACAGTTGCGGCGCCAGCGAGACCAGCGGGCCGGCCAGGATGTTGGCCACCAGCACGTCGGCCTGCATGGCCGGCATCTGTTCGGGCAGGTACAGGTCGAACTTGTCGTCGGCGATGCCGTTGCGCTGGGCGTTGTCACGGGAGGCCTCGATAGCCTGCACGTCGATGTCGGTGCCGACCGCGTGGCGGGCGCCGAGCAGCAGCGCGGCGATGGCCAGGATGCCCGAGCCGCAGCCGAAGTCCAGCACCTGGGTGCCTTCGAGTTGCTGGCCGTCGAGCCATTCCAGGCACAGTGCGGTCGTCGGGTGGGTGCCGGTGCCGAACGCCAGGCCGGGGTCGAGCAGCAGGTTGACCGCGTCTTTTTCCGGGGCTTCGTGCCAGCTCGGCACGATCCACAGGCGCTGGCCGAAGCGCATGGGCTGGAAGTTGTCCATCCAGCTGCGCTCCCAGTCCTGGTCCTCAATCACTTCAGCCTGGTGCTCGGGCAGCGCGGCACCGGTCAGCAATTGCAGGTGGGCGAACACCGCTTCAGGCTCGGCATCGGCCTCGAACAGCGCCAGCAGGTGCGTGTGCGACCACAGCGGGGTGGTGTTGAGGTCCGGTTCGAAGATCGGCTGGTCTTCGGCGTCCATGAAGGTCACCGAGACGGCACCCACTTCGAGCAGGGCGTCTTCGTAGGTTTCGGCTTGTTCCGGGCTGATGGCCAGGCGTACTTGCAGCCAGGGCATGGCGGGCACCTTTGGTAAATCGACAGGGGCAGCCCGAGGCTGCGCGAAAAGGCCGCCAGTTTACTTGAGTGCGCAGGGTTTGTGCAGGACGCAGTTGTGGCGCAACGCTTGTCGACGCCATCGCAGGGCAGCCCCACTCCCATAAAAGAGGGGGCGGGGCTGCCCTGGCGGATCAGAGGCTGCGCGCGCGGGTGACCCGGTCGACGAGGTACACCAGACCGTGATAGTCGATGCCGCTGTGACTCGACAGGCCGATTTCGCAGGTGCGGCTGGTGGAGATCCCTTCGCTGCAGTACTGCACGGCGTCCTTCAAGGTGCGCAGGGAGTGGGCGTTGAGCTCCGGGGTGGTGAAGCCCTTGTCGCCGGCGAAGCCGCAGCAGTGGATGCCCTCGGGGATCACCACCTGCTTGCTGCAGCGCCGCGCCAGGTCGATCAGCGCCTGGCTTTCGCCCAGGTGCTGGGTGCTGCAGGTCACGTGCACCGCCACCGGCTCGTCCTGGGGGGTGAACTCCAGCCTGTCGACCAGGTGGGTGCGGATGAAACGCACCGGGTCGTACAGGTCCAGCCGTGACTCGCCCAGGTCCTGCACCAGGCGCAGGGTGCAGGGGCTGGTGTCGCAGTAGATCGGGTCAAGGCCGCCGCGGCTGGCGTGCAGCAGGGCGGCGACCAGCTCCTGGCGCTTGTGCTCGGCCTGCTCGGGGTAGCCCTTGGAGGCGAATGGCTGGCCGCAGCACAGGCTGTCGGCGTTGTCCGGGAACACCACCTGGTAGCCGGCCTTTTCCAGCAGGGCGCGGGTCTTGTCCAGCAGCGAGCTCTGTTCGCGGTCGGCGTAGGCCGGGCCCATCACCCGCGACACGCAGGCGGCCAGGTAGACGACCCGTGGCCGGGCATCGTGGCTTGGCGCGGGGAAGTCGATGGCGCGCAGCGGCTGTGGCATGGCGGGTGTCCATTGCGGCAGGCGGCCTTTGCTGGCCTTGCTGAGGCTGGCGCTGAGGCGGCTCATGCGTGGGGCGCCGAGCAGCCTGCGCGCGCCATTGGCGGCGGCCAGGGTGAAGCGGGCGCCGCGCAGGGTGGCGTGGAAATGCTCGGCCAGCCAGTCGGCGGCCTTGCCGTGCTCGGCCGCCTGGCCGCGCAGTTTCTTCACCAGCTCGCCGGTATTGATGCCCACCGGGCAACGCTGGGCGCACAGGCCCGTGGCGGCGCAGGTGTCGATGCCCTGGTACTGGTAGGTGCGCAGCAGTTCGCGGGTGTCGACGCCGGCGCGTTTCTTCGCCTGGATATCGCGCCACATGACGATGCGCTGGCGTGGGCTGAGGGTCAGCCCTTTCGACGGGCACACCGGCTCGCAGAACCCGCACTCGATGCACTTGTCGACGATCTCGTCGGCGGCCGGTAGCGGCTTGAGGTTCTTCAGGTGGATATCCGGATCCTCGCTCAGCACCACATCGGGGTTGAGGATGCCGTTGGGGTCGAGCAGGCGCTTGAGCTGCCACATCAACTGGTAGGCGTCCTTGCCCCATTCCAGCTCGACGAACGGTGCCATGTTGCGCCCGGTGCCGTGCTCGGCCTTGAGCGAGCCGCCGAACTCCACCGCCACCAGTTGCGCCACGTCATCCATGAACGCCTGGTAGCGCGCTACTTCCTCAGCACTGTTGAAGCCCTGGGTGAAGACGAAGTGCAGGTTGCCTTCCAGGGCGTGGCCGAAAATGATCGCCTCGTCGTAACGGTGCTTGTCGAACAGCTGGATCAGGCGGTTGACGCCCTCGGCCAGTTGCTCGATGGGGAAGGTGACGTCCTCGATGATCACCGTGGTGCCGGTCTGACGCACGGCGCCGACGGCGGGGAAAGTGTCCTTGCGGATCTTCCACAGCTGGTTGTACACCGCCGGGTCTTCGCTGAAGGCGACCTTCTGCTCCAGCGGGAACTCGGCGATGGCCGCCATCACCTGGTCGAGCTGTTCGTGCAACAGGCTCCGGCTGGCGGCGCGGGACTCGATCAGCAGGGCGCAGGCATTGGCGGACAGGCCTTTCACCCAGGCCGGCATGCCGGGCATGTCCTGCACCGAGCGCAGGCTGCGGCGGTCGAGCAGCTCCACGGCGGACACCGGCTGCGGCTTGAGCAGGGTCACCGCCCGGCAGCAGCTTTCGACGCTCGGGAACACCAGCAGCGCGCTGGCCTTGTGCGGATGGTCAGGCACGGTGTCGTAGGTGACGGCGCTGATGAAACCGAGGGTGCCTTCGGAACCGACCAGCAGGTGCTGCAGGATGTCGAGCGGCTGGTCGTAGTCCACCAGCGCATTGAGCGACAGGCCCGTGGTGTTCTTCAGTCGGTACTTGTGGCGGATACGGTCGGCCAATGCGAGGTTGGCGCGGGTCTCGCGGCCAAGGCGGGCCAGCTCGTCCAGCAGCTTGGCGTGGCTTTGCTCGAACGCGGTGATGCTGGCCGGGTCTTCGCTGTCCAGGCGGGTGCCGTCGGCCAGCACCAGGCGCAGGCCGGCAAGGGTGTGGTAGGTGTTCTGCGCGGTGCCGCAGCACATGCCGCTGGCGTTGTTGGCGACGATGCCGCCGATCTTGCAGGCATTGATCGAGGCGGGGTCCGGGCCGATCTTGCGCCCGTAGGGGGCGAGCCAAGCGTTGGCCTGAGCGCCGATCACGCCCGGCTGCAAGCGGATCTGCGTGCCCTGGCCGCGAATCTCCCGGCCATTCCAGTTGTCGCCGAGCACGATCAGTACCGAGTCGCTGAGCGCCTGGCCCGACAGGCTGGTGCCGGCGGCGCGGAAGGTCACGGGTACCCGGTCACGCTGGGCCAGCTGCAGCAGCACGACCACTTCGTCCTCGGATTCCACGCGCACCACCAGCTTGGGAATCAGCCGGTAGAAGCTGGCGTCGGTGCCGAAGGCCAGGGTCGAGGTCGGGTCGTCGAAGCGGCGTTCGGCGGGGATCAAGCGCTCGGCATCACGCAGGAACGCGGCGGGCAGGCTCATGCAGTCTCCTCGCGGGGCCGCGGCGTCTTGTGCGCGGCGTGCCCCGGGCAATCAGGCGTTGGCGGGCGCGCTCAGGCGCCCAGTTCGCGGACCAGCGAGTCGCGGGTGATCTCGCCGATGGACTTGGCGCCGGTCAGCACCATGGCCACGCGCATTTCTTTCTCGAACAGCTCCAGCAGGTTCTTCACGCCCGCCTCGCCATGGGTGGCCAGGGCATAAAGGAAGGCGCGGCCGATCAGCACGGTATCGGCGCCCAGGGCGACCATGCGCACTACGTCGAGGCCGCTGCGAATGCCGGAGTCGGCGAGGATCTTGATATCGCCCTTCACCGCGTCGGCGATCGCCGGCAGGGCGCGAGCGCTGGACAGCACGCCGTCGAGCTGGCGGCCGCCGTGATTGGAGACGACGATGCCGTCGGCGCCGAACTTGACCGCGTCGCGGGCATCCTCGGCGTCGAGGATGCCCTTGATGATCATCGGGCCGTCCCAGAATTCACGGATCCACTCCAGGTCTTTCCAGGAAATGGACGGGTCGAAGTTGTTGCCCAGCCAGCCGATGTAGTCGGCCAGGCCCGTGGGGTTGCCACGGTATTTGGAGATGTTGCCAAGATCGTGTGGGCGCCCGAGCAGGCCGACATCCAGTGCCCACTGTGGGTGGGTCATGGCCTGCCACACGCGGCGCAGCGGCGCGTTCGGGCCGCTCATGCCAGAGTGGGCGTCGCGGTAGCGGGCGCCGGGCACGGGCATGTCGACGGTGAACACCAGGGTCTTCACGCCGGCCGCCTTGGCGCGCTCCAGGGCGTTGCGCATGAAGCCACGGTCCTTCAGGACATACAGCTGGAACCACATCGGCCGGTCGATGGCCGGGGCCACTTCCTCGATCGGGCATACCGACACCGTCGACATCGTGAACGGAATGCCATGGGCCGCCGCCGCGCGCGCCGCCTGCACTTCGCCGCGGCGGGCGTACATGCCGGTGAGGCCGACCGGGGCCAGGGCCACGGGCATGCTCAGGGTCTCGTCGAACAGCCGGGTCTCCAGGCTCAGGTCCGACATGTTCTTCAGCACGCGCTGACGCAGTGCGATGCTGGCCAGGTCGGAAACGTTGTGGCGCAGGGTGTGCTCGGCGTAGGCACCGCCGTCGGCGTAGTGGAAGAGGAAGGGAGGCAGCTTGCGTTGGGCCGCGGCGCGATAGTCGGTAGAGGCGGAAATGATCATGGATTCTCGCAGCGTGGGTTGAAGGTGATGCCGGGCGCTCGCTGGCGCCCGGGCCCTTTCACTTTAGTGATGAACCAGCATGCCGGTCAGCCAGTAGGCCTGGATCAGGGTGATCAGGCCGACGATGGTGGCGAAGAACAGGCTGTGCTTTACGGTGAAGCGGAACAGGTCGGATTCCTTGCCCACCAGCCCGGTGGCGGCGCAGGCCACGGCGATCGACTGCGGCGAGATCATCTTGCCGGTCACGCCACCGCTGGTGTTGGCCGCCACCAGCAGGGTGTCGTTGACCCCGATCTGGTGCGCGGTGGTGGCCTGCAGCGAGCTGAACAGGGCGTTGGACGAGGTGTCGGAACCGGTCAGGAACACGCCCAGCCAGCCCAGGAACGGCGAGAAGAACGGGAACGCGGCGCCCGTGCCGGCCAGCACCAGGGCCATGGTCGAGGACATGCCCGAGTAGTTGGTGACGAAGGCGAAGGCCAGCACCATGCCGATCGACAGGATCGGCCAGCGCAGTTCCCAGAAGGTCTCCTTGAAATTGGTCAGACCAGTTTTGAAGTTGATCTTCAATACCCACATCGAGATCAGTGCCGAGAGGAAGATCGCGGTACCGGTGGCGGAGATCGGGTCGAGCTTGAACACCGCCGGCATGGCGGTCGGCGCGGTGACGATCGGCGCGGTCTTGATCACCAGCTGGTCGAGGTGCGGGATGGCGAAGTTGAACACGAAGTTGTACATCGCGCCGCCCGGGGCGAAGGCTGCCTTGAACGGCTTGAGGGTCCAGATCGTGACCAGCACGGTCAGGATCAGGAACGGCGACCAGGCCTTGAAGATCTCGCCGAAGCTGTACGGCGAAGGCTGGCTGCCACCCGATTGCACCACGGCGGCGCCGACGCTGCCCTTGGCTTCGGCGAACGAGCGCTTGGGCTGCCAGACCTTGAGGAATAGGGTCAGGGCGATCAGGCTGGCCAGGGCCGAGGTGATGTCCGGCAGCTCCGGGCCGATGAAGTTGGAGGTGAAGTACTGGGTGACGGCGAAGCTCAGGCCGGCCACCAGGGCGGCAGGCCAGGTCTCCTTCACGCCGCGCACGCCGTCCATCATGAACACCAGCCAGAACGGTACGAACAGCGACAGCAGCGGCAGCTGGCGGCCGGTCATGGCGCCGATGTGGAAGGCGTCGATGCCGGTCACTTGCCCGGCGACGATGATCGGGATGCCCAGGGCGCCGAAGGCCACCGGCGCGGTGTTGGCGATCAGGCACAGGCCGGCGGCGTACAGCGGGTTGAAGCCCAGGCCCACCAGCAGCGCGGCGGTGATGGCCACCGGGGCGCCGAAGCCGGCCGCGCCTTCGAGGAAGGCACCGAAGCAGAAGCCGATCAGCAGTACCTGCAGGCGCTGGTCGTCGGTGATCGACAGCACCGAACTGCGGATCACCTCGAACTGGCCGCTCTTGACCGTGAGTTTGTAGAGGAACACCGCGGCGACGATGATCCAGGCAATCGGCCACAGGCCGTAGAGGAAGCCGTAACCCGCGGCGGCCAGGGCCATGTCTACCGGCATCTGGAAGGCGAAGATCGCCACCAGGATCGACAGCGCGAGGGTGATGCTGCCGGCGACGTGGCCCTTGAGGCGGAACACGGCGAGGGCGAGGAAGAAGAACACGATGGGGATGACCGCCGCCAGCGCGGACAGGCCGAGGCTACCAAGCGGGGTATAGAGTTGTTGCCAGGTTTGCATATGGGGTGGCCCCTAATTGTTGTTGGTCAAGGCACTGGCATTGGATAATTGGTAAGACCAATTTACAATGGCTGGGCGCTAGGTTAAGAGCGCCGCGCAGGGTGTGTCAATTTGTCCTGTGGAAAACTTTGGTCGGATGCCGATGAGCGGGCATCTGAGCGGCAGGGAAAATCGCCGCCTGATGGGTGTCGGCGCAGGCTGGATAGGCGCAGAATAGGCGCCCCCGGATTCGCATCCCCGGGGTTCGTGGAGAGCAAGCAATGGTTTTTGATCAGGTCCGCCAGCGGCGCCTGTCCGACGACATCGTCGACCGGTTGGAAGGGATGATTCTCGAGGGTACGTTGACTTCGGGGCAGCGCCTGCCCGCCGAACGCGTCCTGGCCGAGCAGTTCGGCGTGTCCCGTCCGTCGCTGCGCGAGGCGATCCAGAAGCTCGTGGCCAAGGGGCTGCTGGTCAGTCGCCAGGGTGGCGGCAACTATGTGGCCGAAGCCTTGGGCTCAACGTTCAGCGACCCGCTGTTGCAGTTGCTGGAGCGTAATCCGGAGGCCCAGCGCGATTTGCTGGAGTTCCGTCATACATTGGAGGCGTCGTGCGCCTACTACGCGGCCCAGCGCGCCACCGAGCCTGATCGCGAGCGGCTGAAGACGGCATTCGACGCGCTGCAGGATTGCTACAACCGTGTCGGCGAGGTGGATCGGGCGCAGGAGGGCGCGGCCGATGCGCGCTTCCACCTGGCCATTGCCGAAGCCAGCCACAACGCCGTGCTGCTGCATACCATCCGCGGCTTGTTCGACCTGCTCAAGCGCAACGTGGTGACCAACATCGGCGGCATGTACCAGCAGCGCACGGAGACCCGCGACATGCTGATCAGTCAGCATCGCGAGTTGTACCTGGCGATTGTCGAGGGGCGGGCGGACGATGCGCGGGAGGTGTCGAGCCGACACATCCTGTATGTGCAGGAGGTGCTGCAAGAGGCGCAGCAGCAGGCCCAGCGGGTGGCGCGGGCGGAGCGGCGCAGCGGGCGGTAGGCCAGTGTGCTGGCATTCGCGGGTAAACCCGCTCCCACAGGTATGGCGCCGAATCTGAATTCAGCGACATACCTGTGGGAGCGGGTTTGCCCGCGAAGCAGGCGCCGCAATGCGAAGGGCTGCTTACTCTTCCTTACCCTTGTTGCGCATCGTGCGCTGCAGCTCGCGGTTGGAGTCGCGCTCGCGCACGGTGTCGCGCTTGTCGAACTCCTTCTTGCCCTTGCCGAGTGCGATCTCGCACTTGATCAGGTGCTTGCTCCAGTACAGCGACATCGCCACGCAGGTGTAGCCCTTCTGCGCCACCGCCGCTTCCAGGCGCTCCAGCTCGCGCTTGTTCAGCAGCAGCTTGCGGGTGCGGATCGGGTCGGCGATGACGTGGGTGCTGGCGGTGGTCAGCGGGGTGATGTGGCTGCCGAACAGCCAGGCTTCGCCATCCTTGAGCAGCACGTAGCTGTCGGTCAGGTGCGCCTTGCCGGCCCGCAGGCTCTTTACTTCCCAACCGGACAGGACCAGCCCGGCCTCGAACTTGTGTTCGATGAAGTAATCGTGTCGCGCCTTCTTGTTCTGCGCGATGGTCCCGGTCGGATGTTTCTTTTGCTTAGCCATAGGGGCGGCATTATAGGGAGAGTCCGCGTCCTCGGCTACGGGGTTTAGGTGCGCTTGAGCCAGTTGTGTGAATCCCGGACAATACAGGCCTTGTTCTGCCGTGCAGAACCGTATTCGAGGCGCTGCGATGCGCCGCCCAGATTGGAAGTGACGCCTGGATGACTACCCATATTCAACGCTCCGCCCTGCTGCCGTTCCCTGCCCAGGCGCTCTACGACCTGGTCAACGATGTGGCCAGCTACCCGGAGTTTCTGCCCTGGTGCTCGGCCTCCACCGTGCTCGAGGCCAGCGACACGCACATGCGCGCCAAGCTGGAAGTGGCCAAGGGCGGCATGAGCCAGCAGTTCACCACGCGCAACGTGCTGGTGCCGGGGCAGTCGATCGAAATGAACCTGGAAGATGGGCCGTTCACCCAGCTGCATGGCCTGTGGGTGTTCAAGCCGCTGGGCGAGAAGGCCTGCAAGATCAGCCTCGACTTGTCGTTCGACTACGCCGGCGCGCTGGTACGGGCGACCCTGGGGCCGCTGTTCAACCAGGCGGCCAATACCATGGTCGATGCGTTTTGCCAGCGTGCCAAGCAGATCAATGGCTGAGTTGTGATGGCGGTGGTCTGATCCAAGGTCTTTTCGACAGCGCAATAAAAAGCCCGGACTGGATCCGGGCTTTTTAGTGTCTGCGCATTTACTGCGGCGAGGTGTCCAGCGGTGCCGGCGTCGGGACCGGGGTGGTCTCGATGTTGTCGATTTCCTTCTGCAGCGTGTCTTCCAGCGAGCCTGGCTTGGCCGGCTTTTCGGGCTGGCTCGGCTGCTTGTCCGGGCTGACCGTGGTGTCGCCGCTGCCACCGAGGATTTCCTGGTCGCGGCTGACGCCCGGCATGAAGTCGCCGGAGAGGCTGACCAGTTGGTCGCTCTCGTTGAAGAAGATGCTCATGCGCTCCTGCTGGCGCTGGCCGCCGCCGGGCTGCAGGCTGTACAGGTAGTCCCAGCGGTTGGTGTGGAAGGTGTCCTGCAGCAGGGGGTTGCCCATGATAAACCTTACTTGCCGGCGGGTCATTCCCGGGCGCAATTGGTCTATCATGTCTTGCGTGACGACATTGCCCTGCTGGATGTCGATTTTGTAAACCCCGGGAAACGAGCAACCGGCGAGTGCGAGCAGTCCCACTAGGGTGAGGCTGGTTAGCAAGAGCTTGGTGTTTTGCATCGGTGGGCGACTTCCACTATCTTGGCTGGACAACGTAAACCCCGATCATACCCGTATTAAGAGAAGCTGCGAAGCAGCATCGGCGAGAAAGCTGACCATGGTTGAAAATAGCGAATTGCGCAAAGCGGGCCTCAAGGTAACCCTGCCTCGAGTCAAGATTCTTCAGATGCTCGACTCCGCCGAGCAGCGTCACATGAGTGCCGAGGATGTCTACAAGGCGCTGATGGAAGCTGGCGAGGATGTCGGTCTGGCGACCGTGTACCGCGTACTGACCCAATTCGAAGCGGCGGGCCTGGTGGAGCGCCACAACTTTGATGGCGGCCACGCGGTGTTCGAGCTGGCGGATGGCAAGCACCACGATCACATGGTCAACGTGGACAGCGGTGAAGTCATTGAATTCTTCGATGCCGAAATCGAGAAGCGCCAGAAAGAGATCGTTGCCGAGCATGGTTTCGAGCTGGTGGACCACAATCTGGTTCTGTATGTGCGTAAAAAGAAGTAACGATTTAGCTCGTTATTGATGACAAAGGCGACCCTTGGGTCGCCTTTGTGCTTTCAGAGGTGCAATGCGAATCCCCTTGTAGGAGCGGCCTTGTGCCGCGAAAGGGCTGCAAAGCAGCCCCAGGATCTCAGCGTCAAAGTAGAGATAGCTGGGGCCGCTTTGCGCCCCTTTCGCGGCACAAGGCCGCTCCTACAGGGACCGCGCAGGCTCAGGCCTTGCTACTCACCACCATCTTGCGCGCATGGGCCAGCGATTCCTTGGTCAGGTCGATCCCGCCCAGCATCCGCGCCACTTCCTCGACCCGTTCGCGCTTGCCCAGGCTGGCCACGGCAGTGTGCGTGGTGTCGTTGTTGCGCACCTTGTGCACGAACAGGTGGTGGTGGCCCTGCGCTGCCACCTGGGGCAGGTGGGTCACGGTCAGGACCTGGCCGCGCTCGCCGAGGCGGCGAAGCAGTTGGCCGACGATCTCTGCCGTCGGGCCGCCGATCCCCACGTCCACTTCGTCGAACACCAGGGTCGGAATGCGCGAGGTCTGCGCGGTGATCACCTGGATCGCCAGGCTGATACGCGACAGCTCGCCGCCCGAGGCGACCTTGGCCAGGCCCTTGAGTGGCTGGCCGGGGTTGGCGCTGACCAGCAGTTCGACCTGCTCCAGGCCATGGGGCGAGAGGTCGCCGTTGTCGAGGGGCGTAAGCTCGATGCAGAAGCGCCCGCCGGGCATGCCCAGGCGCTGGATTTCCTGCTCGACAGCGGTGGCCAGCTGTTTGGCGGCCTGCTGGCGCAGCGCGCTCAGCTCGCCGGCCTTCTCTTTATAGTGCTGGGCGTAGGCGGCCAACTCCTCGCCGAGGCGCTCGATCGACTCATCGCTGGCATTCAGCCCTTCCAGCTCCTCCATCAGCCGCTGCTGCAGGTGCGGTAATTCGGTGGGGTGCACGCGGTGCTTGCGGGCGAGGGTATAGATGGTGTCCAGGCGCTCTTCCAGGGCCTGCAGACGCATCGGGTCGGCGTCGAAGTTGTCGAGGAAGCGGTTGAGCTCGCCGACCGCTTCCTCCACCTGGATCTGCGCGCTGGCGATCAGGTTGACCGCTTCGCCCAGTGCCTTGGGGCCGTTGCCGACAGCGGTGAGCCGGTTGAGGCTGACGGTCAGGGCGCTCAGCACGTTGCCCGAGTCGCTTTCGCTGCACTGGTCGATGACCTGGCGGCAGATGCCGAACAGCGCCTCGGCGTTGGTCAGGTTCTTGTGCTCCTGCTCCAGCTGTTCCAGCTCGTTCTCGCCAAGGCCCAAATTGTCCAGTTCTTCCAGCTGGTAGCTGAGCAACTGATGGCGAGCCCGCTGTTCGTCACCGGAATTGCTCAGGCGCTCCAGCTCCTGGCGCGTCTGGTTCCAGCGCTTGGCGGCCAACTGGACCTGGCGGGCCAGGTCGCTGGCGCCGGCGTACTCGTCCACCAGGCGGCGGTGGGTGTCGGTCTTCAGCAGCGACTGGTGCTCGTGCTGGCTGTGGATGTCGATCAGCAGCTCGCCCAAGGCCTTGAGGTCGCCCAGCGGGCAGGGGGTGCCGTTGATGTAGCCACGGCTGCGACCCTCGGCGGTGATCACCCGGCGCAGGATGCACGGCCCGTCGCTTTCCAGGTCGCGCTCGGCGAGCCAGGCGTGCGCCTCGGGGATGTCGACCAGGTCGAAGGTGGCGAGAATGTCGGCCTTGTCGGTGCCCGGGCGCACCACGCCGCTGTCGGCGCGGTCGCCCAGGGCCAGGCCGAGGGCGTCGAGCATGATCGACTTGCCGGCCCCGGTCTCGCCGGTGATGACGGACATGCCACGGGCGATCTCGAGGTCGAGGTGTTCGACGATGGCGTAGTTGTGAATGGACAGGTGCACCAGCATGGGGCGGCTCCCGAAGAGTCTTGTCTGGATATTTATACAGTGCTTTTCGCGGGTCTGCCAATAGCCGGTCGGCGAATGTGGAAAAGCACCTTCCCCCTTGAACCTGGTTTTTCCGACCCCATATAGCCGGCAAGACATGGCGAGCCTGGCTCGCACGACAGAAATCGTGGAGGAGAAACCCAATGGCTGACGAACAGCTGGATGAGAAGAACCTGAATTCCGAAGAAGCAGGCGCCGCGAATGCCGATGCCCGCGTACTGGAGCTCGAGGAGCAGCTGGCCGCCGCCAAGGACCAGTCCCTGCGCGCCGCCGCTGACCTGCAGAACATCCGCCGCCGTGCCGAGCAGGATGTCGAGAAGGCCCACAAGTTCGCCCTGGAGAAGTTCGCCGGCGACCTGCTGCCGATCATCGACAGCCTGGAGCGTGGCCTGGAACTGTCCAGCGCTGATGACGAGACCATCAAGCCGATGCGCGAAGGCATCGAGCTGACCCTGAAGATGTTCCAGGACACCCTCAAGCGCTACAACCTGGAGACCATCGAGCCGCACGGCCAGCCATTCAACGCCGAGCACCACCAGGCGATGGCCATGCAGGAAAGCGCCGATGTCGAGCCGAACAGCGTGCTGAACGTGTTCCAGAAGGGCTACCTGCTCAACGGCCGCCTGCTGCGCCCCGCCATGGTGGTGGTCAGCAAGGCGCCGAGCGCCCCGCAGCCTTCGATCAATGAAAAGGCTTGAAATCCTTCCGGGCACCCCCATCTAGGTGTCAAGCCTTCAAGTATTAGTGCAGTTGGCCAAAGCAGTCGCTGCTACCAAATTCAAGTTTCGGGAGAATCAACATGGGTAAAATCATCGGTATCGACCTGGGGACCACCAACTCCTGCGTCTGCGTGCTGGAAAACGGCACCGCCAAGGTCATCGAGAACGCCGAAGGCGCGCGTACCACGCCTTCGATCATCGCCTACGCCAACGACGGCGAGATCCTGGTCGGCCAGTCGGCCAAGCGCCAGGCGGTCACCAACCCGCACAACACCCTGTTCGCGGTGAAGCGCCTGATCGGCCGCCGTTTCGAAGAAGATGTCGTGCAGAAAGACATCAAGCTGGTGCCTTACAAGATCGTCAAGGCCAACAACGGTGACGCCTGGGTCGAGGCTGCCGACAAGCAGATGGCTCCGCCGCAAATCAGCGCCGAAGTCCTGAAAAAGATGAAGAAGACCGCCGAAGACTACCTCGGCGAGCCGGTCACCGAAGCGGTCATCACCGTTCCGGCCTACTTCAACGACAGCCAGCGTCAGGCGACCAAGGACGCCGGCCGCATCGCTGGCCTGGACGTAAAACGTATCATCAACGAGCCGACCGCCGCCGCGCTGGCCTACGGCATGGACAAGGGCAAGGGCGACCACACCGTCATCGTCTATGACCTGGGTGGTGGTACCTTCGACGTATCGGTCATCGAAATCGCCGAAGTCGACGGTGAGCACCAGTTCGAAGTACTGGCCACCAATGGCGACACCTTCCTGGGTGGCGAAGACTTCGACATGCGCCTGATCGACTACCTCGTCGACGAGTTCAAGAAAGAGTCCGGCATGGACCTGAAGAACGATCCCCTCGCCCTGCAGCGTCTGAAAGAAGCCGCTGAAAAAGCCAAGATCGAGCTGTCCTCCGCCCAGTCGACCGACGTCAACCTGCCGTACATCACTGCAGATGCGACCGGTCCTAAGCACCTGAACGTGAAGATCTCCCGCGCCAAGCTGGAGTCGCTGGTCGAAGACCTGGTCAACCGTACCATCGAGCCATGCCGCATCGCCCTGAAGGACGCCGGTATCGACGCCAGCAAGATCGACGACGTGATCCTGGTCGGTGGCCAGACCCGTATGCCGATGGTGCAGAAGGCCGTTGCCGACTTCTTCGGTAAAGAAGCACGCAAAGACGTCAACCCGGACGAAGCCGTTGCCATGGGTGCCGCCATCCAGGGCGCCGTTCTGGCTGGTGACGTGAAGGACGTGCTGCTGCTGGACGTCAGCCCGCTGACCCTGGGTATCGAAACCATGGGTGGCGTGATGACCGCGCTGATCGAGAAGAACACCACCATTCCGACCAAGAAGTCGCAGGTGTTCTCGACCGCCGACGACAACCAGGGCGCCGTGACCATCCACGTGCTGCAGGGCGAGCGCAAGCAAGCTTCGCAGAACAAGTCGCTGGGCAAGTTCGACCTGGCCGATATTCCGCCGGCTCCACGCGGCGTGCCGCAGATCGAAGTGACCTTCGACATCGACGCCAACGGCATCCTGCACGTCGGTGCGAAGGACAAGGCTACCGGCAAGGCGCAGTCGATCGTGATCAAGGCCAACTCCGGCCTGTCCGACGAAGAAATCGAGAAAATGGTGCGTGACGCCGAGGCCAATGCCGAGGAAGACCGCAAGTTCGAAGAGCTGGCCGCCGCCCGTAACCAGGGGGACGCGCTGGTCCACTCGACCCGCAAGATGGTCACTGAAGCCGGTGACAAGGTCACCGCTGAAGAGAAGACCGCCATCGAGGCCGCCGTGGTCGCCCTGGAAGCCGCCGTCAAAGGCGACGACAAGGCCGCCATCGACGCCAAGGTCGAGGAGCTGTCCAAGGTCTCGGCGCCAGTCGCTCAGAAGATGTACGCAGAGCAGCAGGCCGAGCAACCGCAGGGCGGCGCCCAGCAGGCCGAACCGGAAGCCAAGCACGATGACGTGGTTGACGCCGAGTTCGAAGAAGTGAAAGACAACAACAAGCAGTAATTCCTGCATGTTGTCGGCCGGTTCACCGTCGTTTGATGGTGAACTGGTAGGATGTCGCCGCGCGGGAGCTTGCTCCCGCGTTGGCGTGTCTGGAACACGAGAATTATTTACGGCATCTGTCACGGCGTATTCGTCCATGACGACAGGTGCTGGTGGCATGGCGCACGATGCGCCGAGGTATGCCGAACGCCCCCAAGAGTGCATATGACCTATGGCAAAGCGTGATTTTTATGAGGTCCTGGGTGTCGAGCGTGGCGCCAGTGAAGGTGATCTCAAGAAGGCCTACCGCCGTCTGGCGATGAAGTACCACCCGGACCGCAACCCGGGCGACAAGGAATCGGAAGACCTGTTCAAGGAGGCCAACGAGGCCTACGAAGTGCTGTCCGATGCCAGCAAGCGCGCGGCATACGACCAGTATGGCCATGCCGGCGTCGACCCGAGCATGGGTGGCGGCGGTGCCGGTTTCGGCGGCGCCAACTTCTCCGATATCTTCGGCGATGTCTTCAGCGACTTCTTCGGCGGCGGCCGCGGTGGCGGTCGTGGTGGTGTCCAGCGCGGCAGTGACCTGCGCTACACCCTCGAGCTCAACCTCGAAGAGGCGGTGCGCGGCACCACGGTCAACATCCGCGTGCCCACGCTGGTCAACTGCAAGCCGTGCGACGGCTCCGGCGCCAAGAAGGGTTCGACGCCGTCGACCTGCCCGACCTGCGGCGGCATCGGCCAGGTGCGCATGCAGCAGGGCTTCTTCGCCGTGCAGCAGACCTGCCCGCGTTGCCACGGCCAGGGCAAGATCATCACCGACCCTTGCGGTTCGTGCCACGGCGAAGGTCGTGTCGAGGAATACAAGACGCTGTCGGTCAAGGTGCCGGCCGGTGTCGATACCGGTGATCGCATTCGCCTGTCCGGCGAAGGCGAGGCGGGCGCCCATGGCGGCCCTGCCGGTGACCTCTATGTGGTCGTCAATGTGCGCGAGCACCCGATCTTCCAGCGCGACGGCAAGCACCTGTATTGCGAAGTGCCGATCAGCTATACCGACGCGGCCCTGGGCGGCGAGCTGGAAGTGCCGACCCTCGATGGCCGGGTGAAGCTGAAAATCCCCGAAGGTACCCAGACCGGCAAGCAGTTCCGCCTGCGTGGCAAGGGCGTGGCGCCGGTGCGTGGTGGCGCGGCGGGCGACCTGTTGTGCCGTGTGGCGGTGGAAACCCCGGTCAACCTCAGCCGTCGTCAGCGTGAGCTGCTCGAAGAGCTGCGCGACTCCCTTGAGGGCGACAGCTCTCACTCGCCCAAGGCCAGTGGCTGGTTCGAAGGCGTGAAGCGCTTCTTCGGCGATCTCTGAGAAGGAACAGGCTATGCGACGTATTGCAGTGATGGGCGCCGCCGGGCGCATGGGCAAGGTGCTGATCGAGGCCGTGCAGCAGCAGGCGCCGAAGGCCGGCCTGACCGCGGCCATCCATCGTCCGGACAGCTCCCTGGTCGGTGCCGACGCGGGTGAGCTGGCGGGGCTGGGGCGCATCGGCGTGACCATCTCTGACGACCTGGCCAAGGTCGCCGATGAGTTCGATGTGCTGATCGACTTCACCCATCCGTCGGTGACCCTGAAGAACCTGGCGTTCTGCCGCAAGGCGGGCAAGGCCATGGTTATCGGTACCACCGGCTTCAGCGCCGAGGAGAAGGCGCTGCTGGTCGAGGCGGGCAAGGAGATCCCGATCGTCTTCGCCGCCAACTTCAGCGTGGGCGTCAACCTCAGCCTCAAGCTGCTGGACATGGCGGCGCGGGTGCTGGGTGACGATGTCGATATCGAGATCATCGAGGCCCACCATCGGCACAAGGTCGATGCGCCGTCGGGTACCGCGCTGCGCATGGGCGAGGTGGTTGCCAATGCGCTGGGGCGCGACTTGCGCGAGGTGGCGGTGTATGGCCGTGAAGGCCAGACCGGCGCCCGTGATCGCCAGACCATCGGTTTCGCCACCGTGCGTGCGGGTGACGTGGTCGGTGATCACACCGTGCTGTTCGCTGCCGAAGGTGAGCGCCTGGAGATCACCCACAAGGCCTCGAGCCGCATGACTTTCGCCAAGGGTGCGGTGCGCGCGGCGCTGTGGCTGGATGGGCGCGAGCCTGCGCTGTATGACATGCAGGATGTGCTCGAGCTGCGTTGAGCCGTTGGCGCGGTGTTGGTTTCTTCGCGGGTAAACCCGCTCCCACAGAGTTAGCGCGGGGCTGAAGCTGTGCGCGGTCCCTGTGGGAGCGGGTTTGCCCGCGAAGAGGCCGCCGCCGAAGCCGGCCTGTCGCAATCCTGCGTTTTAGAGACACATTCCCGGTAGACCCAAAACGCATTTTTCTGTAAGCTACAGCTTTAGTGTGTCCACTAAAAGCGCGCAGACTAATTCAGCATAAAAGCGGGGTGACGTGTCCATACGTCATTCCGCTTTTTTGCAACCTGCGATCGCCCTTTCAGGCTTGATTTACGGGAGGTCTTCTTGACTAAGCCAGCCATACTCGCCCTTGCCGATGGCAGCATTTTTCGCGGTGAAGCCATTGGAGCCGACGGTCAGACCGTTGGTGAGGTCGTGTTCAATACTGCAATGACCGGCTACCAGGAAATCCTCACAGACCCTTCCTACGCCCAGCAAATCGTTACCCTGACTTACCCCCACATCGGTAACACCGGCACCACCGCCGAAGACGCCGAATCCAATCGCGTCTGGTCCGCCGGCCTGGTCATTCGCGACCTGCCGCTGCTGGCAAGCAACTGGCGTAACACCCAGTCCCTGCCCGACTACCTGAAAGAACACAACGTCGTTGCCATCGCTGGCATCGACACCCGTCGCCTGACCCGCATCCTGCGTGAGAAGGGCGCCCAGAATGGCTGCATCCTGGCCGGCGACAACATCAGCGAAGAAGCCGCCATCGCCGCTGCTCGTGCCTTCCCGGGCCTGAAGGGCATGGACCTGGCCAAGGTCGTTTCCACCAAGGAGCGCTACGAGTGGCGCTCCAGTGTGTGGGAGCTGAAGACTGACAGCCACCCGACTATTGAAGCTGCCGACCTGCCGTACCACGTCGTGGCCTTCGACTATGGTGTCAAGCTGAACATCCTGCGCATGCTGGTCGCCCGCGGCTGCCGCGTCACCGTGGTGCCCGCCCAGACCCCGGCCAGCGAAGTCCTGGCGCTCAACCCAGATGGCGTGTTCCTGTCCAACGGCCCTGGCGATCCCGAGCCGTGCGACTACGCGATCCAGGCGATCAAGGAAATCCTCGACACCGAGATCCCGGTGTTCGGCATCTGCCTCGGCCACCAGCTGCTGGCCCTGGCCTCCGGCGCCAAGACCGTGAAGATGGGCCACGGCCACCACGGTGCCAACCACCCGGTTCAGGACCTGGATACCGGCGTGGTCATGATCACCAGCCAGAACCACGGTTTCGCCGTCGACGAAGCCACCCTGCCGGGCAACGTGCGCGCCATCCACAAGTCGCTGTTCGACGGCACCCTGCAGGGTATCGAGCGCACCGACAAGAGCGCGTTCAGCTTCCAGGGTCACCCTGAAGCGAGCCCAGGCCCGACCGACGTCGCGCCACTGTTCGATCGTTTCACCGATGCCATGGCCAAGCGCCGCTGAGCATCCTGCTTCAAGGCCCCGGGCCGGCTCGCGCCGCGCCCGGCAGCGCCTGACCCAGATTGTTCAAAGCGGCTTGCCGACTGACCCCGGATTTGAGTGACAACCATGCCAAAACGTACAGACATCAAAAGCATCCTGATTCTCGGCGCTGGCCCGATCGTGATCGGCCAGGCCTGCGAATTCGACTACTCCGGCGCCCAGGCCTGTAAAGCCCTGCGCGAGGAAGGTTTCCGCGTCATCCTGGTGAACTCCAACCCGGCCACCATCATGACCGACCCGGCCATGGCCGACGCCACCTACATCGAGCCGATCAAGTGGCAGTCGGTGGCCAAGATCATCGAAAAAGAGCGCCCGGACGCAGTCCTGCCGACCATGGGTGGCCAGACCGCGCTGAACTGCGCCCTGGACCTGGAGCGCCATGGCGTTCTGGAGAAGTTCGGCGTGGAGATGATCGGTGCCAACGCCGACACCATCGACAAGGCCGAAGACCGTTCGCGCTTCGACAAGGCCATGAAGGACATCGGCCTGGAGTGCCCGCGCTCCGGTATCGCCCACAGCATGGAAGAGGCCAATGCGGTTCTCGAGAAGCTCGGTTTTCCATGCATCATCCGTCCGTCGTTCACCATGGGCGGCACCGGTGGCGGTATCGCCTACAACCGTGAAGAGTTCGAAGAAATCTGCACCCGTGGCCTGGACCTGTCGCCGACCAAGGAGCTGCTGATCGACGAATCGCTGATCGGCTGGAAGGAATACGAGATGGAGGTGGTCCGCGACAAGAAGGACAACTGCATCATCGTCTGCTCGATCGAGAACTTCGACCCGATGGGCGTGCACACCGGCGACTCGATCACCGTTGCTCCGGCACAGACCCTGACCGACAAGGAATACCAGATCATGCGCAACGCCTCGCTGGCGGTGCTGCGTGAAATCGGTGTCGAGACCGGCGGTTCCAACGTGCAGTTCGGTATCTGCCCGAACACCGGCCGCATGGTCGTGATCGAGATGAACCCGCGGGTTTCCCGTTCCTCGGCCCTGGCATCGAAGGCCACCGGTTTCCCGATCGCCAAGATCGCTGCCAAGCTGGCCATCGGCTACACCCTCGACGAACTGC
>Ga0268257_1000407_pt1 | contig 53453 bp, 60 predicted proteins | sample AgamicAtPrz_FD_200249 | JGI IMG/M metagenome (GOLD analysis project Ga0268257, IMG submission 200249) | Agave microbial communities from Guanajuato, Mexico - At.P.rz (v2) (version 3) | ecosystem: Host-associated > Plants > Phyllosphere > Phylloplane/Leaf | place: Guanajuato, Mexico | collected... | reverse complement strand
GTCGGTCGCTCTAGTCAGTACTGCTCTGCCCCCGGATGGGATCGGCAACAGGAACATCGAAAGGCCACGCGAAATCCATCCGCTGGGTTCCATACGGCGGTGAGGCATTCCGGGAGGCCAAGAGCAACAACGCCCAGCGCGCCAGCGCCGCCGCCCAGGAGCGCATCCTGGTCTCACACCAGAGCCATGTGACAGATGGCTGCGGTTTGGGTTGACCTCTGACCTCACTTCGCCCAAGAATACTGTATAAATACACAGTTACACAAGGAATGTCATGAACTGTCGTCTTGGTGATCTGGCCATCGTGGTCAACGACTTCGAGAACCCCGAGAACAACGGCGCCCTCCTCAAGATCGTCGCCCACACGCGTCCAGGCCAATGGGATATCCCTGCTGACTGGAATTGCATCCCCCTGTCCACGTTCCGCTTCGACGATACGGTCGTGCCACCCGGGCGCGGTGTGCTGGGGTATCGCGACCGTGAGCTGCGCCCGCTGCGCGATGACGATGGCCAGGATCAAACGCTTGATTGGGCCGGGCACCCCGCCGAACGACATGTCGCCACTGCATAACGGAGATTCAAAAATGTGAGCGTTTAGCCAGCATGCGGCACGCATGTGCCCTCCCCCGCAGGGCTATAGCGGGGCCATCAAGAAAGAGCGCGGCACTGAAAAACCAAACCGGGCGTGGAGTTGGGCAATCCGAGATGCCGCCACCGACAGACCGCCAGCCGGGTGATCCGCTCTTTTTCTTGATGGTGCCAGGGGTCGACTCCTCGGTTCTTGCCAACCAGGCCTGCAAGGGGCCCGGCTGGAATACGGCAGGACGGTCATTGCACCGGCCCCGGATGCCCATCATGACCACCCCGGCAAAGCAGCGGGGGCCATCTGGCGTGACTGCTCGAGCAGGTGCGGCAACTCAGGAATTCGCCTGGGCGGCCGTCAATTAGGAGCATGGCGCGGCCTGCGCGTCGTGGCGACAGTGGTCACGCCAGATGGCGCAGCAACTTTTGATGAACCCAGGTGCGCAGTTCTGCTGCCCGCCCCTCATCGGGCAGCAGAACGCTGTGCCATCGCCTTTTTTGCCGGGCCTGGGGCCTATCTCCTCCCTCTCTGAACCATTCCCCAGGCAGACCCGAAAGGTCACCGGCTCTTTATCCAGGCCCGCAGCAAACGCTCGCGGGCTTTTTCTTTTCCCACAGGAGACTTCATGCACCCCAACGCCGACCACCAGCCCATTGATGACGACATCGTGCAGCGCCTGCGCGAGAAGGGAGGCCTGTGAAATGGCCGCACATCCCCACCATCGCCCTCGTGCTGCTGATGGCGGCCCTGCTCCTGCTCGCCCCGGCCCTGGAACAAAGCTACTGATTGCCCTGCAGTGGGCGCTGACCCTCTTCGGCTTCTTCTGCCTGATCGGCGCGGCCGTGGTGATCGCCAAGACCCCCGATGCCTGGCCCATGTAAGTGCGATCGGCTCAATTTTGAGAGCTGCATGCGCTTTATAGATAAGCACCAGAGGTCTTTTCATGCGCTTTCAAGATCCCTTTGAATTCCTGAGAGTCTTCGGCTCCGGCGCCACCGCCGCGCGGCTGGGTCAGGCCATCGGCGTGTCCCCAAAGGTCGCGGCCCGCATGGCAAGGCAGAACGGCCACACGCCCCTGCTCAGCGAAAAGCCCATCCCGGGCCTGGAGCACCTGCCCGGGCTGCCCGCCTTTGCCGTCACCAGCCGCACCCGCGCCGGCGGCACCGTCCACCGCATTGACTGCAGGGCAGCTGGCGACAGCCCCGGCTACCGCTCCCTGCTCATCCATCGCAGTGCCCTGCATTGCGATGACGAACCCCAAGAGGATGAAGACCATGACTAAAGCCCTCATCGCCATCGCGCTCGCAGCTTGCTCTGTTGTCTTGCTGATGCTGTGGGTTACCGGCCCAGCTCAGGCAGATAGCGAGCCCACCGAATCGCCACCCACCGCCCGCGCCGTCCACATGGCCGCCCGCGACGCCTTTGCCTGCCCGGGCATGCATGCCCTGTGGCTGGACAGCAAGACCGTTCAATGCCTGAAAGAGCGTCCCCGACAGTGACATGAGATCCGAGGCCGCATGGGCTAGGATGCCTTCCATTCAAATATGAGAGGGAGCCATCTTGTTTCGATTGATCATCTATGCACTGATCGCCGTTGGCGCCTGGAAGGCTTACACCAGCTATCAGGCCCGGCAGCAGCAAGCCGCAGCCATCCAGCTCCTCAGCGAACCGCGCCCTCGGGACATCGATGTAGGGCGCAGCGTCGCACCCAGCAAGCCCAAGTACCAATGTGACGGCCGCACGCACTGCTCTCAGATGAGCTCCTGCGAAGAGGCCACCTTCTTCCTGCGCAACTGCCCCGGCACCAAGATGGACGGGGACAACGACGGCATCCCTTGCGAGCGCCAGCTCTGCTAGCAGGACACCTTTTCCACTCAGCCCACCGAAGCCCGCTACCGCGGGCTTTTTCTATTTCTGGAGTCCTGATGTTCAAGAACATGACCATTTACCGCATTGCCTCAAGCTGGCAAAGCGATCTGCAGGTGCTGGAGGATGCGCTGCAAAAGACTGTCTTCGAGGAATGCGGCGCCACACAAGAGCGCTGCGTGGGCTGGGTGCCGCCGCGCGGCGAGCAGCACGGCCTGCTGGTCGAATCCGTGGCCGGTCAATGGCTCATGCGCTTCATGAGCGAGTCCAAGATGCTGCCGGCCAGCGTGCTCCATCGCAAGGTCAACGAGAAGGCCGAGCACATCGAAAAGACCGAAGGCCGCAAGCCCGGCAAGAAGGAGAAGAAGGAGCTCAAGGACGAGGCCAAGCTGGACCTGCTGCCCATGGCCTTCACCAGACAGGGCAGCATGTGGGCCTGGATCGACCCGCAGGCCCGCACCCTGGTCCTGGATACCAGCGCCCAAGGCCGCGCCGACGAGGTGGTGACGCTGCTGGTAGAGGGGCTGCCTGGCTTCGCCCTGGCCCTGCTGGACACCCGGACCAGCCCACAGGCCGCCATGGCGCATTGGCTGATGACGCAGGAGCCGCCCACCGGCTTCACCGCCGACCGGGAGACGGAACTGAAAGCCGCAGACGAATCAAAGGCCGTGGTGCGCTACGCCCGCCACCCGCTGGATATTGATGAGGTGCGCCAGCACATCGAGCACGGCAAGCTGCCCACCAGGCTGGCCATGACCTGGGACGACCGCGTGAGCTTTGTGCTGACCGAAAGCCTGCAGCTCAAGAACATCGCGCTGCTGGATGCGGTCATGGACGGCAACCGCCAGGACGACAGCGGCTTTGATACCGATGTGACCATTGCCACCGGTGAGCTGTCCCGCCTGATTCCCGACCTGATCGATGCCCTCGGCGGCGAAGGCCGCACCGGCCTGGCCGACCTGCCCGCCGCGCTAGCTGCCAGCCCCAGCAACTGAGCAACTATTCATAGATTTTCATGAACCGGGCCACGTACCCACATCAATGAATCAACGGCCCGCCAACCAGCGGGCTTTCTTCTTTGGAGGCTCCCATGAGCCTGACTTTCGTGAATCACAACGGCGACCCCATCACCGATTCCCGCATGGCCGCTATGCGAGCTCAAGGAATGGAGCAAGAGCGCCAGCGCCTCCTGACTGCCAAGGCAGATGCAGTGTCCGCGCACAAAGGCTGGCGCGTCTCGGGCATCCAACCCGGAATGCTGGAAGAGGCAAAGCAGGCGCATGCGAGGCCTCGCCAGATAGCCCGGAATGCAGGCGGCAAGCCGCCGGAGCCCTTTGACGAAGGCGCATGGTTGCGCACCGCCAAGCGCACTGCAGTGCGCGGCAAGCCCTACCCACTTCAAGAAGCCGCCCAGCAATGCCAGGAACTGGCCATCAAGGCAGGTTGGCTGGAGTCCACGTGCAGGAGATTAAAAAGATGGTGGCGTGAACACTGAACCAACCTCAGCAGTCTTTGCACACGTCATGGCAACTTTTGTGTCACCCAACAAAAGGAGAGTGTCAACTTCAAGACAGTTGCGCTCACCATAATTCCCGATCCTTGATGCAAGTCACGAATTAAGAAGGATCGAATGGAGTTCCTCGGAAACCAAAGTACTCAAATGAGATCGATGAAAGGACAACTTTTGGCGCAGGAAGCGCTCCTCGTTGCACTGATCAAAACGCTAGATGACAAACAATTGAGCACTTTGCAAACCAACTTCCATCAGCGCGCCGAATCAGTGAAGGCAGATGTATTGAACTCAATGGCAACTGATGCGCTTTATGAGCACCTGCTCGACCAACTTGAAAAGTATTCACAAGCAGTCAGAGCGCGCAGTTAGCCTTTTCGTTGCTGGTATATGCCCGCCACTGAGCGGGCTTTGGCTTTCTGGAGCCGACCTGTACTCAACCGACCCGCTCAACGCGTGGATAGCTTGTACCAGACATACAGGACAACAAGCGCAATCAGCTGCACACCAAAGAAATTTGCGATGTAAGGCATTCGGGTCTCCTGTACTGCGCGGCTGATTCCGCAGAGTCCGTTTTATTGCCTCGGTGTAAAGCGCCCATTCCTGCTGCGTAAACCTTTGGCAAACAACACAAACCATCCATTACCTTAGCCCGCCACTGAGCGGGCTTTTTGCTTTCTGGAGACCTCTACCTACTCCTCAATTTCTACAGCACGACAAAAATGGCTTTGCATGCTTGCCTGCACTTCGTTTCATCGCCGTTTGTGCACCGATCAAAGGACCCATCAATGAATGACACGCTCAATACCATCACCAGCACCATTGCCAGTGAGTTTTCAGATGTCTCAGACGCTGCCCAAGCGACAAGAATCGTGGTTCGCCTGTTTCTGGCGGCCGTCCTGGGTGGGCTCCTCGGCTGGCAACGTGAGGCCAACGGAAAAGCTGCTGGCTTACGCACCCATATGCTGGTGGCAATGGGATCATCTTTGGTCGTGCTGGTGTCGCTGCAGTCTGGTGTGGATACAGCGAATGCTGCACGAGTAGTGCAAGGGGTCATCACTGGCGTCGGCTTTCTCGGCGCCGGGGCGATCCTTAAATCTGATGGTGAGAATTCAGCTCCTCATGTAAAGGGCCTGACCACGGCAGCCGGACTTTGGCTCACGGCTGCCATCGGCGTATGCGCAGGACTCGGTGAAGAGGCAACAGCAGTCATCAGCACAATCTTTGCGCTTCTTATCCTGAGCGTGATTCCCATGCTGACAAAAAACAGCCAATCCAAACAGACAACGAAACCAGACTAGTCTCCAAAGGAGGCGCAGGTCGAACATCGGCCTCGCCAGCCACCAACACTCACAGCCCGCAATAGCGGGCTTTTCTCATTCTGGAGAAAGCATGCACAAACAGATTGATCGAAGGCTAGGCCGCATCGTTTGCTACCGCCCAGACGACTGCATGCGACTTCAGCGAAGCGCAAACAGGGCCTCCGTCTCCCATCGTCCCTTGAACGCGTGCCTCAATGACTCCTCCAGAGGAGAGTGCGGCGTCAACGACTTCCTGGGGAATAGACGCCAGCTTCAGCTTGGCGCGACGAGTCCAGGGCGAGCCAGCCTGCCCCGCAAGAGTGCCGGAATTGATGTAAACGAAACGTTCGGAAGAAGGGCCCTGCGCGAACTCACCCAGGAAATTGACTGCGCCCGTTGCGAGGGGCGATCCCAAGCGAAGCGAGAACTCGAATCGAAGAGGCTCTTGCTGGCCGTCCAATGGATCGAGCAAGTCCGACTTGCCGCGCTGCACTGCGAACCAAACTTCAGGTGGGGTATCGACCACCAGTATTCGTATACGAACGGACTGTGCGGAGTTTGCTTTGCTCATGACGACAAACTGCTTTCACTGCTGGATTTCAACGGTCTCCAAAGGCTCTTACTGTACATGCGTAAGGACGTCATGCAGCTGCCAGTTGGAGCAGGCCGTCCGGATAGCGCTTGCCGAACTGCAGCACGCCCAGTTGCATAACGAACACCCGTCATTCAATGCGGTACAGGCTGCCAACGCTGTCCCCCTCCGCTGGTGTGCTATCAGCGCCACCCAGCATCGGTAGCCCCTGTCCCCATCCGGCTGCCAGGATCTGCACGTCACGCACAGGATCGGACGCCTTGGCTCTTTCGTTGCGAATGCGACAGGTTTCAGGATCCATGGCGAACAAGCCGCGTGCGAAGACCCGGCCCTGCTCCGCCAGCCTGGTCGTTTTGGGAGCGCGAATGTTCGTAAACGCCTGGAAGGTCTCTTCCAGGTCTCCGCTTGCACCATCCAGGCACCGGGCCAGATGCCATGCGTCCTCGAGCGCCTGACAGGCGCCTTGCCCCGACGTCGGCAAGGGCGCGTGTGCGGCATCCCCGACCAGCAGCACATTCGATCGACTCCATGTATGCAGCGGCTCCAGGTCATGCACCGCAATCAGCCGGATGGCATTTTCGGGCGTGGCACGGATGATTGCCGAGACCGGCTCAGGCCATTGCGCGAACAGCTTCTCGACCTCGTTGCGCATATCTGCAGTGGGCTTGGCCTCATAGAGGGGCAGCGCCTGCGCCGCAGCCCAATACACCAGCTCGGGTCGAATTGGCACGCAACCAAAGCGCTCGCCCGCCCCCCAGAAATCCTGAATCGAAATGTCGTCCACCAGCGCATGCGGCGCTTGCGCCACGCCGATCCAGTTAACGAAGCCCTGGTAGACAGGTGTGTTGTCACCCGCGACAAACTTGCGCGCCACTGACTCCATGCGGCCGTCGGCGCCAATGAGCAGATCCGGGCGGATGCTCGCGCCATTTTCGAAATGCGCCACGGCTTTGCCATGGGCATCCAGCTCAATGGCCACTGCCCGGCGTCCGAACTCCACCGGAATCCCCGCCCGTGCCGCATGGTCCAGCAACACCTCCTGCAAATGCCTGCGCAGCACCGTGTAGGTTGGGTATCCCATCGCCCGGTCAAGCAAACCGATATCGAGGCCCCCCAATGCATTGCCCGCAGCATCCTGACGACGCATGGTCAGCGGCCGACCGCCAATGGCGTCGATGTCTTGCAGCAGTCCCAGTTCTTCCAGCACAAAGCTGGCATTGGGCCAGAGCGTCACGCCGGCCCCCATGGTTGCCGGCCCCGCACGGCGCTCATAGACCCTAGGGTTGTGACCCTGCTTGCGCAAAGCCAATGCCACGCTCAGGCCCGCAATGCCGCCGCCAAGTATTCCAATTTCCACGCTGAAGATCTCCTTGTTCATACAGTGCCCGGTGCACGTTCCACCCCTTCACATCGGGCAAAAGAGCATCTTAGATTTCGCCACCACAGAGAACTAGCATGCAAAATTGGGACGTTTTCATACCTTAATCGGGATAATCAATGCGCGAGTCACTCGATCTGAATACTGTCCGCGTCTATGCGGCAGTTGTTGATGAGCAAAGCTTTGCTGGCGCATCGCGTCTATTGGCCATGCCTTCGTCCAACGTCAGCCGCCACGTTGCCGCACTGGAGAGCAAGCTCGGCACACGCCTGCTGGAACGAAGCACTCGCCATCTGCGCATGACGGAAGCCGGTCGGCTGCTCTACGAACGCGCAAAGCCCTTGCTCGACACGCTGCTTGCCACGCAGGATGAGCTTGCTGCGGTACAGCGAGAACTGCGTGGCCCTCTAAAGATATGCATGCCCGGGGAGGCACCAAGACTGCTTGCTCCCATCCTCGCCGAATTCTGCAGCCTCCATCCAGGCATCGAGCTCGAATGCGATACCCGAATGACAGGACTGGAGGTGCTTCGAGAGGATGTTGATCTCTGCATCGTCTTCCACCGGGGCCATCAGGAGGACAGCGCTTTCATCACCCGCGAACTGGCCACACTGCCCAGCATCGTGGTTGCCGCCCCCTCCTTGCTGGCCAGGACCGGCATGCCACGCCATGTGCGCGAACTGAAGTCTCTGCCCTGCATCACCACCCTCAGTGCACTGAAGGGCCAGCCCTGGCAGTTTCAGGATGCTGCGGGCGAAATCGTCAAGGTACCGGTCCGCAGCCGCTACCGCGTCAACAGCGGAGAACTGGCCGTAGCAGGCGCACGGCAAGGCATAGGATTCGCGATTGTGGCGGCCTATCCTTGCCAGGAAGACCTTGTTGCGGGCCGATTGCAGGAAGTACCACTGGACCTCCGTCCTGCCCCTTTGCAATTGCTGGGGGCATACAGCCATCGCCATTCCGTGACGGGGCGTGTCAGGGCGCTGCTGGAACTGATACAAGTGCGCCTGGCTGTCTTGGCAAACCCTGCCCTGGACCCCAGACCTTGTGGAACGGTCTAGGGTCGCGGCCTCGAAACGGAGTCCTTCGAAGTGCAGGCAGCCGCTCGGTATGAGTTTCTCAACGGCGGCTTTTGACCGGCTTGGTGAGCTTGATCTGCTCCACGACAACAGTCACTCGACCGGCATCAGCCAATTGCTCAAAGGCTGCTATTGGAGGCGGGCAAAAAGTGATACTGGCGGCCAACAACAGACGTTCGCAATACAACGCTCGAGAGCCTGGTTGAACAAGCTTTCATTGCGGATTAGCGCTGCCGCAATGAATGGCCTCTTCGATGTTTAGAGTTCCGTTCCGATGTGTGGAGCGACGTGCCACGATGCCGGTAGCGTGATGAACCAGCTTCGCGCAGCTATCTGCATCGACAACGTACCGCGAGTTGACAATACCCCTCAGCAAAAGTATTGATGACCGGCCTCATCCAGCGCCATTGACGCCCGACAGTGGCCTCGCCTGACCCGACTATCATGCTCGGCGCAGGAATAATGCAGTGCGGATCAGCAAGCGCAGTTGCAAGTTCATGCACCAAGCAGATCACCCAAATCGCCTCATCGGCCTGTTCACCATGCAACTTCCCATCCACATCGTTGACGCATTCACATCCGTGCAGTTCAAAGGCAACCAAGCTGCAGTTGTCTTGCTCGAAGATTGGCTCACGGAGCCCACACTTCAGGCCATCGCGACGGAAAACAACCTCTCCGAAACGTCCTTCCTGGTTTGGAGCGCTGAGCGAAATGCCTATGAGATCCGGTGGTTCTCTCCACTCAAAGAAATCGCATTCTGTGGCCATGCAACGCTAGCCAGCGCCTTTGTTCTCTTTGAAGCTGACCCAGAGCTACGCAACATCACATTCTGGGCCGCGGCAGTCGGCAACGTCACCGCTACACAAGAGAGCACGGGACGCATCGTCATGGCTTTCCCACGCCGAGATGCGCGCCACTTGAGCGAAGTTCCTGCTGCCCTGCTTAAGGGCCTAAGCCCCTCGCCCGACCATGTCTGGGTGAATCAACAGGCTTATATGGCTGTCTATACGTCCGAAGCTAGCGTGCGGTCAGCCAAACCCAACCTGGAACTACTCCAATCTTTGGGCCCATTGGACGTGGTGGTTACGGCGCCTGCGGACGTTGGTGCGCCCTACGATTTTGTCAGTCGCTATTTCTGGCCTGCAAACGGCGGTGATGAAGATCCGGTTACCGGCTCCATACACGCAGCACTTGCTCCATACTGGTCCGAAAAACTCCATAAGAAGGTCCTGATTGCGCACCAGGCATCTCAGCGCACAGGCACCCTGTTTTGCGAGGTGACCGATTCAAACGTCAACGTGGCCGGTCACTGTGCTCGTTATTTGACAGGCACAATCACAATCTAGGTGCGCCAGTTTGGAATGGCGACTTGGCAACTCGCCTGTAGTCATAGGTTGAAGCAGTTGATCTCCCACTTCTGCTCGTGTTCAGAAGCCATCGCTGGGACTGAATTCCAAGCTCAAGTCCACTCAAATATTGGGAGGCATCGCCAGCGACAGCTTTCGTCTGCATTGAACTGTCCCTCAGAATATGCGCGTCTTCGCTTCCTCCATCATCGCAAAGCCAGCTGCAATGCTCTTCTGGCTTTCTCAGGACTACACACGCAGACTCGAATGGGATAGATATCTTTGCGAGGCATACCTCATTGGGGGCCATGAAACTGCGGCGGTTGGCATCATGTCTTATTGCAAGAATCGAAGTGGCTCAGTCATGGAATCGAAGTACATAGCGTTTTCTCCCCCTACGCACGCCGCAGTCCAAATGACCAAGGGGCCATGGATTCTTAGCAATTTCGGTGGAACGTGGTGCTTTAAACCACTGCAGGACGGAAAGACGGAAGTTCGCTTTATCTACAACTTCAAGGCCCGTCCTGCTCTTCTAGGATGGATCATTGAACCATTGATCGCTGTGTTCTACCGAAGAGATATGCAGCGTCGTTTGGATGCGTTCACGAAGTGGGCTCAAGCAATAGAGTAGCCCCCATTTGACGTCCTCCAGTATCCCAACTTCATTTGTTTTCGGAGTCCGACCACAATGATTGCTCAGGGTCGAACGAGTCCATCGCTGCAATCAAAAGCGTCCAGGCCCTGGATCCTGAATGACTCAGCTCAGCCAGATTCGCAATTGAGAGTTTCTGGCAAATGGCAGGCCCGTGTGTTTGGGCCTGGCGCATCTCTTCTGGGTGGAAATCAACAGCATGGAGATTCAGAGATCCACATGGGCAGCGAGCAAGCGAGTCTTCAGAGATTCAGCGGCAGGACTAAGCACACGCCCTCGCTTCTTTATCAAGCCTAAAGTGCGCCACAACTGAGGCTCGGTCAGCGGCACACCACGGATCTTCGGATGACTCTCTGGCAGTGCAAGCTGCGGAATGGCTGCCATGCCCAACCCGGCCTCTACAAGAGCGAGTGCGCCGGTGACGTGGTTGCATTCGTACCAGGCCATTGGCTGATCCGGCAAGCCTGCCATGACTTGGTCCAATAGCAGGCGGTTACTGCTCTGATGCGATACCGATACGAGGCGCTCTCCGGCGAGCTCGGTCCATGCAATCTCTGAGCGACATGCCCATGCATGACTGTGCAGCATCGCCAACACGTATCGCTCACGCGTCCAGGTCTCGAATTGGATTCCTGGCTCCTGGCTTCCAGTAAAGCTCACGCCGAAATCTGCTCGACCTCGTACTACGGCATCCAGGACATGGCTTGCATTCTCATCGATGACATGGACTTGAACTTCCGGGTACTCGGCAGCAAAGGCACGCAGTGCATTAGGCAGGAGATGGTTTGCAACCGATGGGATGCAAGCCACTGTCACCGATCCCCGACGAGGTAGGGTCTGATCGTTAACCCGCTGCACTGCAGTCTCAAGCCCCTCTAGCGCAGCGCGCGCTTCAGTGAGGAACTCTTGGCCAATTGCGGTCAACTGAACGTGTCTGGTTGTGCGCTCAAGCAGCTTGGTTCCCAAAGCGTCTTCCAGGCGCTCAACTCTTCGACTCAACGCCGGCGCTGATAGGCAAAGGCGCTCTGCGGCGATACGAAAGCTTGAATTCTCAGCAGTGGCTACAAAGGCCTGTAACTCGGAGATATCGAATTTGATGCGCTGCATGCAATAGTCTACCTATATCTTGCAATTCACAGAATAGTCTCTGAAATTTACGATGGCTGCTTGCACAGAGTTGATTACGACTCGACCAGGAGACAACATGCAAAGACGCCCTCTCGTCCTGGCTGCCGCATTGGCAGCCTGCCTGCCGCTTACCGGCGCTTACGCCCAGGAATTCCCGCCCAAACGGCCCGTCACCATGGTGGTCGGCTTTGCCGCCGGTGGCTCGGCGGACATCGCGGCCCGCATCATTGCCAAGAAACTCGGCGAAAACATCGGCCAAAGCGTGGTCGTAGATAACAAACCTGGCGCAGGCGGCAACCTGGCACATGCCCAGGTCGCTCATGGGGCCACAGATGGCTCCGTCTTGTTGTTTGGCTCCATCGGCCCCTTGAGCATCTCACCTCACTTCATGAAAGTGAGCTACGACCCTCTCAAAGATCTCGCCCCCATCACCATGGGCGTGACCTTTCCCAATGTTCTTGTCGTGCCTGCAAGCAAAGGCATCAAAACCTTGGGGGAGTTTGTCGCCGCGGCCAAACGCGAACCGGGCAAGTTGGACTTTGCCTCAACGGGCCCCGGCTCTGCAGCTCACCTGGCGGGAGAATTGCTGAACGACATTGCCAAGATCGACACGGTTCACATTCCCTACAAGGGCGGAGCACCGGCTTTGCAGGACGTGTTGGGAGGACGCGTGAGCTCTTTCTATGCCGCGCCACCTACGGCACTGCCGCATATCGAGTCCGGCAAGCTCATTCCGCTGGCGACCACCGGTCTGACACGCCCGGCCTACCTGCCCAATGTACCCACCGTTGCAGAGTCCTATCCCGGCTTCAATGCCACCAATTGGTATGCGTTCGTTGCGCCTGGAAAAACACCCAAGCCATTGCTGGACAGATGGAACATTGAACTCGTAAAGGTGCTGAATGCGCCTGACGTGCGGGCGAACCTGCTCAAGCACGGTCAAACTGCAGCCCCTACCTCACGTGAAGAACTAGCCAAATTCATTTCGACAGAGAATGAAAAGTGGAGTCGCATCATCCGTGAACGAAAAATCACGGCAGATTGACTGAGCTGCCAGCCGACCGAGATTGCCAAGGCCCATCGCAAACAATGGGTCAGCGGAGTCGGCCACTGAGCTCAGAGGCTGCTGCTCAGTTCCGTCGCAGGGCAGCTTGCAGGACTGGATAGCTTCGATGCTGGTGCCACCGGCCCTTGATCCAGAACCAGTTGCCCACCTCTCCACGCCATATCCAATGATCAAGAGCCCAATAATGGGTCGGACTCGGTGCCGGCGGCCTGTTTCCAACGATGCTCTGCGGCATGGCAGGGACTGCGCTCGCCACCCAATGGCCTTTATGCCAAACCCACTGGTCTCGCTCCCAGCGCCAGCCCTCGTTCACCCGGTGCCCCCTGGCGACGGCGGTGCGCCTCGCTCTTCAATGATGACTCAGGCATCACACGCTCTTGGACATGAACCAGCGCTGGCCGTGGATGTCGATCAGGAGCCACGACGCATCCCGTCAAACCGAGTACCGACAGCCGCACTTGCAAGCGCACCGGGCCAACAAAAAAGCCTCGGCATGGTGACCGAGGCTTGGGAATTAGCGTCAGGGGTCAAGCCATCTTTCAGTGCTTCAACCTGAACCCAGCGACACGCATCTTGTGCTCGAGATATGACAGCCAGATGGCAAAAAGCCCCGACCGTTTCCGATCAGGGCTTTGAGTGGTTGCGAGGGCCGGATTTGAACCAACGACCTTCGGGTTATGAGCCCGACGAGCTACCAGACTGCTCCACCTCGCGATATTCCGCGTCGGGGGCCGACCACCATTCCTAGGCGCCAGCTTCTTTCCCCGACCGGCGTATTCTAGCACATATGTATAAATTCACAGCATGAATCTTTATTCAGTGGCCTACACCATGACCAAAGAATGAACACAGCCCGCTGGCGTACCAAGCGAGCTGTGTTCATTGCAACCTGAGAAGCTTACTTTTTGGCCGCGTCGTGAATCGCTTCCTTCAAGTCACCGGCTTTCTTCTGGGCAGTGCCTTGAACCTGTTTTGCGATGCCCTTGGCTTCCTGCTCAGGGCTGTCAACGAGTTCACCAAACTTCTGCTGAACCTTACCTGCTGCGTCCTTCAACGTGCCCTTGACTTGATCAGTATTCATGATGTTCTCCTTATGAACAAGGCCACGAACTGCGGCCTTGGTTCAAAGGTAAACGCTGTGAAGATTGACTGCCGTGGGACTAGTTTGGGCATCTATGTGGTAGATACCCTTACACGTTATCAATTGCTCACAACGGCAATTCCAACAAAAGTTCCAGCGGATACGCGCACAGCAGAGCACTGCTGAATCGATGCAAGCGAGGTCATCGACCGGGCCGCCAGACGTTGCGGAAAAGATCACGCACGAAATGGCGAGATGAACAGGCCGGATGACCAGGGGCGAACACAGCCCCAACAAGCAAGCGCGAGAGCCGCTGGAAAGACGGTACGGAATCAAAACTGACCGATGATTTGAGGAGTCAGCCACGCACATATGACCGATATATCCGCGAAAGCAGCGCCAGCTTCCGGATGAGATCAGGGTTCAAACCAGAGCCTGGCGCGCAGAGCATTGGTTTGAGTAGAGTGAGCCAATGACACGTATCAACACCACCGAAATCCATGGGTGCGCCCCAGCGCAATGTTTATGGGCCTGACGGCGTGCTGCTGATTGAAGATGCTGAGTACACCCAGGAAACAGAAGCGCTGCGCGACCTCGGTTTCATTGATTAACCCATGCCCGCCCTGAGCGGGCTTTTTATAGCCACCTTCAAGGTGGTTTGATTGTGTCCGCAGATTCTTAGACCTGAGCATTTTGTCTGCCTGCGGCAGGCTTATACCCTACCCCGCCGGGCCAAACGATCCATTCGGAATATCCTGGCTTCAAACGAGAGCCTTGCATACACAGCTGCAGTTTGTTTCAATCTCGGCTTTACAGCTGCGAAGGAGGCGGCTCGATTTGAATTTATTGAAGAAGCACAGAATCAGTTTGTCAGCGGCGACTGCCGCCTTTGTATTAGGAGCATGCGGTCAAAAAGTGGAGGTTCCACCTGCACATGTTGGCAAGATCATGACCAAAGATGGCTATCAGGAAAGCTTGATCCCCACGTCCAAATTTCGCTTGGGCCAGTGCTGGGCATACTGTGATCGCCTGGTCTTGCTGGATGTATCAGACAAGGCCTATCAGGAGAGCATGAACATCTTCATACCTGAAGATAAGCTGAACTTGGAAGTGACCATTCGCGCGACCTTGAGCATTAATCCCAAGAAAACGGCTGAGCTGTTCAATGCTGTCGCGCCCACAGAGGTGACGGGAGATATCTCCACTATTGCAAACGAGCAGGTGTATCGCACATATGCCAGCCAAATCATTCAAGCCGAGGTACGCGAATACCTGAGCAAGCTCTCTATCAGTGAAATCGCTTCGAGTAATGAGAAGATCAACTCTGACTTGCGGACACAGCTTGGCAAGGCCATCGAATCGTTGACCCCATTCTCTGTTCGCTTTGTGGGCATTACCAATCTGAAGTACCCCAAAATCATCACGGATGCGCAGGAGTCAGCTGCAGAGCGCCGCGAAGCGATTCAAAAAGAAGAAGCCCAGCTGGCGATCTCCAAAGCGCAGTTAGAGCGCGAATTGCAAGAAGCCCGTCTGCAGCGAGCGATTGACAAGGAAAAGGCAGAAACCGAAGCCATGTCTCAAACAGTGTTGGCTCAATCCGTAGACAGTCGGGTGCTTCAGTTGCGCAAGCTGGAAAATGACCGTGCCTGGATCGAAAAGTGGAATGGTCAATTACCCACCACAACGTTGGGTGATGCGGTTCCCATGGTGAGTATTGGCAAATGACGCTGCTCTTCAACCTTCTGCCTTTCGCGATCGCGGCAGCAGGTCTTGGCTTGAGCTGGTGGCTGAAGAAGGCTTGGATTCTGCCGGCAACGGTAGCGGTCCTGTTTGTGTATTTCCAGGCACAGCCCTCATACCTGCCCAAAGGTGCTGCCACTCGCTCAGAGCTTCCTGCATTCCCTGAGTCCGAAGCAAAAATTGAGGACCGCCTCAGCAAGCCTGTTTCTGGCGAAGAGCGGGACCAGCGCATGCGAGATGCTGTACAGAAAGGCTTGGATTTCAAGCAGCAGCGCTGACCCAGTCACTCACTCGGCAAAAGCGCCTCCAACGAGGCGCTTTTTTTATCAACCAAAGATGGAACTCACCTTGAAGACGAAAAACGTGAGCAATTAGCCAGCACGCGGCAACTGTGGTGCTCCTCCGCAAAGCTGAGTCGAGCCATCCTGCCTGACGACTGGAACAGGTAGGGCCGCTTAGGAGTATGCCAAGGCGACCGTCGATTGAGAGTGCAGTACAGATTCCGCGTCGTGAGCGATGGTGGCCACGCCAGACAGCACATCACCACTTTTAGGTAAGCCGAACTCGTCTTGTTTGCCTCGGAGGCCTCAAGCAGAATTCGACGCAATCCAACAGTTTTGCCGAGCCTGGGCCCTCCCTCCCTCAACCAATTTCCCCAGGCATGACCCGCAAGGTCGTCGGCGCTCTATTCAAGCCCGCAGCAGCCGCTCGCGGGCTTTTTCCTTGTCCAAATGAAATTCCACGCACGCCACTGGCAACCTCCAACAATTTATGGCCCTTGCAGCACAGCCTGGGTCATGGAGATGGGTGCTTGCTCTTGATAGATATGCGCCACGAAGCGATTCATGACACATCGCGCCAAAGGCAAGAAGGAGAAACGGGAGTTCAGGGACGCGGCCAAACCGGGCCGCGCCGACTGGATCGGCACGGTGCCGAGAAGGCCTGTCCATCTTTGCCGGGCTCTGCCGATCACCCAGGAGCCGTCGGCGGGCTTCTCCTTCGAGCCAGGCCCTGAACCAGAACTGAAAACCAGAAACAGGCGCCTTGCTGCACTCCTTGGCCGCTCCTCGGCCTTCAGCTAGCCCAGGTCAGCCCGTGAGTCAGAATCTCTCCCAGTCGTCCAATGAACCGCTCAACGCTACGGGTTCCTTGGGCGCCCGGACAGGTGCCGCGGCGGGCGCCAGCATCGTGGCCTTGGTGACAACGCGTGGCATGGCGGATGTATGAGCTGAAGCAGCAGCTGCCTTCGCCTGTCGCTGCGTCACTGTCACGGACGCGCCTGGGCGAACGGGAGCCGCAGTGTCAGTGACTGCCCCACCCAAACGAAAGACCCTGACCAGCTCGACCAGACGCGCTGCCTGGCTGCTGAGACTGTCGGCAGCGGCAGAGGATTCCTCTACCAGGGCCGCATTCTGCTGCGTGACCTGATCCAACTGGTTTACCGCAACATTGACCTGAGAGATGCCCTGTACCTGCTCTTGCGTGGCCGCACCCACCTCGTCCAGGAGTTCGGCGACGCGCCGAGCCTGCTCGACGACTTCCCGCATGGTTGTGCCAGCCTGATCCACCTGATGGGCGCCGGCGTCAACCTTGGACACGCTTTCACCGATCAGATCCTTGATTTCCTTGGCAGCCTGTGCCGAGCGATGGGCCAGGGTGCGAACCTCACTGGCGACCACGGCAAAACCACGCCCCTGCTCACCGGCACGGGCCGCTTCCACTGCGGCATTGAGGGCCAGAATATTGGTCTGAAAGGCAATGGAGTCGATGACGCCGATGATGTCGCTGATGCGGCGCGAACTGGCAGTAATCTCTTCCATGGTGCGCACGACCTGACGCACCACCTCACCACCACGGCCTGCCGTCGAGCTGGCGGCATTTGCGAGCTGAGCGGCCGTGCGCACGGTATCGGCATTCTGGCGCACCGTGGAATTCATCTCTTCCATGGACGCCGCAGTCTCCTCAAGGTTGGACGCTTGCTCTTCGGTACGCTGGCTCAGGTCTGTGTTGCCTGTCGCAATCTGGTTTGCACCTGTTGCGATGGATTCGCTGCTGGCCCGCACCTCGCCCACGATCTGAGCCAAACGGCCGCGCATCTGGTCCATGGCAGCCAACACACTGGTTTCGTCGCCCACGCGGCGCTCCACATTCACAGCCAGATTGCCCTGAGCCACTTGTTGCGCAATCTGCACGGCATAAGCAGGCTCACCGCCAAGCTGCCCCTTGACCCGCCGCGTGATTGCCCAGGCCACCGTCACCCCCAACACAGCCGAAAGCAGGGACATAACAAGCAAGGCGGCACTGGCAGCCATCACATCCTTGGCTGAGGACTCTGCTGTTTCGGAGGTCATTCGCCGCTGGTAGGCGATCATTTCATCCAGGGCTTCGAGATACTGGCGCTGCAGTTGACGCTGCTCGCCCAGGATCAGGTCGCGTGCGCCCTCCTGATCATTGTCCAGGCCCATCTGTGCCGACTTGTCCAGGGCCGCAATGTAGGCGGGACGCAATTGCTCCACTTTTTGCATGTGGACACGCAACTCAGCCGATTTCAGGTTGGTACGCAGTCGCTCAATCACTCCCGCAGCATGTTTGCGCACACTGGTGTAGCGGGCGTGTTCTTCGGCAACCTGAGCTGGGTCGGTCAGCAGGGCCAAGTTGCGCACCTGGCGCTCGATAAGGCCGATATCGTCTCGCAACTCCTGCAACAGCAGCATATTGGCCACACGCTCCTGCGAAAGCACCTGGACTTCCTCGCCGACCTGTACCAGCTGAAGCCGAGCATAAGCAGCGACCAGGAAGCCAATCAAGATCACAGTTGCAAATCCAAAGGCAAGCATGCTGCTCAGTTTCATATCTCTCAAAAAGCCCATAGCTATCCTTTATTGACAAGAAAAAACAATCTACGTTATTTAAAATAACGTGTCTTTATGTATCTTTTGTAACTAAATAGAGATAGTACATCTTGTCTCATAGGTGATACAGCAACCGTCCATGGTGACGGTGGGTTCTTTCTCGTTTCAGGCAATGTCAGGCGCAGGATGTGGCCTGCAGCTCATCAACTCACGCCCAGGCGGCAGCCGGCCCTTGAGCACAAAGACCTGTTGAGCCCCTCGAAAGGGGGAGTCAGTTGAAGAAGGCGCAGCGCTCCAACAGACCGAGGCAGGCCCAGCCGTCGCCTCGCTGCCGATACCGGCTGCCCCGTAAGCAAAGCCATGTAACTGGATATGCAAGCACCATGTCACCACACATGGAACTGGGAGCAGCTACATAGCCCGGCCAGAATCAAGATCGCCTTCTCGGGTAAGCAGCTGCAAGCCACCAGGCAGTACCTTAGAACCCGGCCCTGTGCGGGGTTCATCATTTCAGTAGCCCATACGCTCGAGACTCAAGACGCCCCGGTGTGCATCATCCTGAGCGGCCAGAAAGCAAGACGCGCCGATTGGCGAAGCCGCAGCCCGCCCGGCACCAAGGAATGAGGAACGCCAGCGGCTCCGGCTTGAGCTAACCGGCGTGCATGGGCAGCGCCTTCATTCCATCAATGAGACAAATGCATCGCGCGAGATGCCTGGGTGCAGCACCGGAGCACAGGGCTACTCCTAAGCTGACATACGAACGATCTGGCCATGCCTGCGCTGGCCTGAAACTGCCCCCGAGCCTTGCTCCTCACAGACAGGGCAAATGCGCTATCGGCTTTGGTTCATACGCTGCACCAGGGAGGTGATGTAGACCGTGAATATGGGAAAGATCGTCATTCCACATGTCGCCAGCAGCGCAGTACAGACTTTGCCCAGAGTTGTCTCGGGGACGATGTTGGAGCCCACGGTGGTGACCGTCATGGAAGCCCACCACAGCGCGTCGTAGTAGGTCTTTACCAGAGGATTCACTCCGTTCTCAAAAACAAAAAAGATCAGTGTCTGGAAGTAAACCACGGAGAAAAAACTCACCAGGTACGCGACAAAGAGCCCCGTGATCCTGTTGGCGACCACCATTTTGACCAGTACCACCAGGGCGGCTCCGCCACGCATGATGGGCAGAAACTTCAGCACATACAGAACTTCAGCCGAGAACGACAGTGAAAACAGCTGAATCAGGCTCAGATAAGGAATCGACAGCAGCACCAGCAAAAAGTGGCGCAAGAGAAAACGCATCTTTTTAGGCGCCAACAACATCAGCAAAAAGAAGTCGAGCAGAAAGTACAGACAGACCCACAGCTGGATGCGTTCATACACTGTTCCCGCCACAAAGACCTGGCCGGAGAAAGCCTCCAGTGAAATGCTGACGATCAGCAGCAAGGCTGCGCACATGCTCAGAATGTTCAACACATGAGCAAACGTGAAACGCCAGCCGCTCTCAGGAGAAACAGGGAGTGCTGTCGACTCTGAAACTGAAGATGTCACCACATCAGACCTTGATAACGGAAAGCTCGATCATCGGTGCAAGCGAACGCCGGCCAGCCAAGGCCCGTTTCCAAAGCGCCGGGTCGCACGCTGCTTTCAGATCTCTGGAGACGGATTGCGCCTCGCACACCCAAGCTCGCATATCTTTCACGCCCGACTCAAACAAGAGGATGGCCTGCAGATGTCCAGACTCACGAGGCAAACTCATGGCGTGCCGTGGGTGGAATGCGCCATGACCGCTCAGAGATGGTAATGCGTTACGCACTGCGGATTCCTTCAGTCTTGCCCAGTTGCGGCCGGGGATGCCAGTCTTGCTGAACAGACGCCATGATGCACATGAAAAAGCAGGATTGGCCGAGGCGGCGACTGAGGCGTGCTTTATCCAGGAATAAAGCCTTCCTGGCACCCTGAAGGAGGGTTCATGGCAAGCTGCCGGTGCAAGCGCTGAGGCCTAAGCAACGGTAATGACCACCGTTTTTTCTACGCCATCCTCCGTCACCTCGACCGATGAGCGATATGAGGTGCCCTGTTGTCTGGCATTGAGAATGGCCTGGAGGTCTATGCCCCGACCTGCAAGCTCTTTGCTGGCGGAAGCAGGCAGAAGCTGAGCCAGAATATTCACCGCGAACAGCGGGACTCCAAAGCTGTTTTCCAAGGTTCCGGCCACGTATTTTTCCACTGTGATTTTCGACACAAGACGCTTCCTGAAGAGTGTGGGTGAACCAGCGTAATATTTTTAGCAGGAAGTCGTCGCCCCTGTTGAATGCTTGCTGACTTAAGTCAACGCAACCATGCATCTCCCCTAAATCAGCACATTGAACTGTTAGGCGACATTTGTGCCGACCCAGCTTCATGGTTCTTCCCACCTTGATCGAGAGTGTTCAGATACATGCTTCTCATCTGGCGGTGAAACGAGGCATGCCATGCAAAAGTCAGTTGTGGTCTCAGGTTTTGTGCCTGGCTACTATCGTTAAAAAGTGAGCTTCTTACGTACTGCTTATATAAATTTCGCTATAAAAAGTACCTGAAGTCTTTTCTGGCCATGCGCTACACGCTCACTTTTTGAAGTCCATGGCCTTGCGGCGAGTGTAGATTTCCTGTCTGCTCTACCAAGGCACTGTTGACGCTTGGCGTCGCACGCGCAGTTGCTCCAGCATGACTGACCAATGCGGCGAAGATTGGCTTCGCGTGCGCCGAACAGCAAGGCGGAATCCTGCGATGCTCTTTCAAGCTCACCCGAAGACAGCCACTCTGACGAGTCTCCGACGCCTTGAAAAATGAGTCGTCGCACCTCCCTCTTTTCGGCAGGAATATGCGCAGATGCATCCCCTCCCGATCATTCATGGTGCCGTGCAATAGCCCCGCTTGGGCGGCATGGTTAGACTGCGTGTCCAGTCACTTCACGGTTCTCGATTCCAAACCACATGTCCCACACACCCTCAAGCTCCAATCTTGCTGCACCAGTGGTGAAGCTTCGCATGCGTGTGATGGCAGATGACATCATTGCCATTGGCCCCGGAAAGATCGAGCTCCTGGAAGCCATCAACGACACAAAATCCATTGCTGCGGCGGCCAAATCCCTGGGCATGTCCTATCGACGGGCCTGGCTGCTGGTCGATGGCATCAATCAGGCGCTGAAGACCCCCGCGGTGGTCACATCAACCGGCGGCTCTCATGGCGGCGGTACAGCGCTCACCGACACAGGCCATCAGGTCGTCGCCTTGTATCGGCGCATCGAGCAGCATGCTCTCAAGGCCTGTGAAGCCGATCTGGGCCAGCTGGTCGCCATGGTCCGCAGCAGCTAGGCTGGCTGACACAGCGCCGCCCATGCAGCGCGGCAACAGGACGCTGAACGCATCAAACCATGTTCGGCGGCCCCGGTAGCAAACCACGTCACAGGTCTTCATCCCGGCAAGGGGAGCAAAGCTCAACTCTTCGTAATATATACTGAGATATAACGAGAGCCGACTTGGCAGATTGCATCCACCGGGCGCGCAGCGACTTGTTCTGCACTCGGTTGCTCCTGCCTTCCAAACCCTTGCGCTTACGTGAATTGAGATCCATATGGGCAGCGAAAAACTCAGCCTCGAAGAGCGACTGCAGGTGCTGGAAATACTGCTGGAGGAGTCCATATGGGGACTTCACCTCGACCGACCGGAGCAACGCAAGGCCATTGCATCGGCGCTCTACACGCGCCTGGAAGTGGCCGGCCGGCACCAGGCCTACCCTGCCGGCGTGGCCGCTGCCTTGTATGAGCATGCCGATGCGCTGTCCGAGCTGGACAATACGCCTGACCCGCTCAAGCCTCTGTTACGTCCTTTGATCCGATATTCAGGGGCTGATGACTGAATGCAGCCTCCTGAAAGATATGCGCCGGCCGGCATCGCCCTGCGAAGGCAGACATCAGTTCGGGAAGATGCGCGCGCCATGCGCCAGGACATGACGAACCCGCTGGCACCAATCACCGTTCATGGGCTGGTTCGACCACCCCATTCCTGTTCGTATTCCACAACGATCATGTCGAGTAGAGGGCTTTAGTGCAGCAAGATCACATTTCCTACCTGCTGGCCCTCCATCGGCAGCAGGACTGGGCGGCCGCAGCCGCCGCATGTCAACTCTCTCAAGCCCAGCTGAAGAAAGCAGTGGCAGGCGTCGAACGCGAATACGGCTGTGCCCTGATCAAGACAGGGGCAGTTTTTCGCGGGTTCACGGTCGAAGGCGAGAAGGTTGTTGCCTGGGCGCAAAACCTGTCCGAAGCGCTTTCCACGCTCAAGCATGTATTTGCCACTTCAAATAGCAGGAAGGCGATTGCCCCTCTCCTGGAGCGACGCTCCGTCTCCCCGAAGCGACTTGAGGCACCGGGACCAGATCGCCAAGAGATTGATCTGATGATCGAAGCTGCACTCAGCGCACCAGATCACGGCGGCTTGCACCCTTGGCGTGTGCTTGTATTTCCCGCCGATTCCCGCGCGAAGCTGGCTGATTTGTTTGAACAGGAGAAGCTCAGGCGCGACCCTCTGGCTTCCGCTGAGGATGTCAAGCGTGCCCGCGAGCACGCCACGCGCAGCCCGGCCTTGCTGGCTTTCGTCATATCGCCCAAGCTGCGCATGCGAGTGCCGGAGCGTGAGCAATGCCTGGCAGCCGGCTGCGCACTGGGTAACCTCCTGAATGCAGCACATCAGCTCGGCTATGGCGCCATCATGCTCAGTGGTGAGCGCTGCTTCGACTCCTTGCTTTGCACGGAACTGGGAGTCGAGTCCACGGAGTATCTGGCTGGATTCATCAGCCTGGGCAGTGTTGCAGTGGCCCCGCCACCGCGAAAGCCTGCCATGCTCGATGCGGTAAGAGCCGTCTGGGGCCCGGGCGTTCCAGAGCCGGCCCAGCGCAACGACTGCCGCGATTCAGTGCCCAGCACAGCAATTACCGGGTCGCAAAAGCCCCACTGAGCGTTGTGCACGCATCCCCGAAAGTACATGCCGCAGACAGGTTTCAAAGCGAAGAAAACGCGGCCATGCGAGTAACGCTGGCAGGAGGAATGAAAACAGGCCTCAATCTGTTTTCGCCATTGGCCGCTCGAACTTCCGGAGCAAGAAGAACGCCAGCGCGGCCAGTCCGGCCAGCACCAGGGACAGCGCATTGGCACAGTCTGCTTCTGACCCCAGCACATGGTTGTAGACAGCCAGTGACAGGGTTTCGGTGCGCCCGCTGATATTGCCTCCCAGCATCAGCGAAATGCCGACCTCCCCCATCGACCGCCCGGCGGCCAGCACCAGGCCAGCCAGGATGCCAAGCCTGGCCAGCGGTAGCTCGACCTTGATGATCACTTGCCAAGGTCGTGCCCCCAGCGTCGCTGCCACCTCACGCAATGAGTCATCCATTTCGGCGAAGGCGGCTTGAGCAGGTTTGACCATCAGCGGCAGGCCAGCGACCAACGCAGCGATGACCAGGCCTGTTTCACTGAAGACCCAATGCGGTCTCCAATCCTGCGGCAACCAGGCCAGCAGCCAGCCTTCTCTCCCAAGCAATAGCAGCAGTACATAGCCAATGACGATCGGCGGAAAGACGAGGGGCAAGGTCACCAGTGCATCGAGCAAGGCCTTGCCGCGAAAGCTGCAACGGGCCAGGACCCAGGCCAGCGGGACGCCAAGCGCCAATTGCAGCAGCACGCTCCAACCCATCACTTTCAGAGTGAGCGGAAAGGACGTCCAGGCACAGGTCTCGGGGAGCAAATCAGTCCGCCAAAAGCTCAGAGGCCGTTGGCGGTCATGATGCGCCGGGCAGTGTCGCCTTGCATAAAGGCCTGAAACCGGCTCTGCGACTCGGTAAGTGCACGATCCCTGACGGTGCCGAGCGATATTTCTATGGGGTCGTAGCAACTCTGGGGCAGTTCGAGCATGGGGCCTCCGCGACCGGCAAGCGCCAACGCCTCGGTCTTGTTCACAAACCCTGCATCGACCTCGCCGGAGCTTAAGTAGCTCCCCACTTGAGGCACACCTTCAACCTCGAGCAGCTTGGACGACAGCGCATCGGCGAGGTGAAGTCGCTTCACGCAAGCATCGGCTGCGCCGCCAAATACGGTCCGGGTGCGATGAGGAAGTGCAACCCGGCCAAAGGCCGCGTCTTTCAGATCCTCAGGGCTGCTCAATGACTTGCCCTTGCGGGCCACCAGAACCAGCCGGCCTGTCCCGAGACGGTCGAAGCGGCTGAAAAGTCCGGTGGGCTCCAGCAGACTCTTGTCACCAATCAGAAAGGCGACTTCCCGGTTCTGCCTGGCCTGGGTCTCGATCTGCTTGATATGTCCGAAGGCAGCCTGCGCTTCAACTCCCGTTTCCTTGCGAAACGCCTCGATCAGTTCGAGCACCGGCTTGCGATAGCCTCCCATCGCGGCAACCAGTAAGGTCTCGGCGGCCCTTGCGGGTGTGCTGGCAAGCAGCGTGGCCACGCAGGCCAGCCCCAGCAGGTTGCGAGCGAGGACGCGTCGCGAAAAATGGAGCTCTCGATTTCGATTCAGATGGAAGGGGCCAGCGGTATTGGCAACAGCATTCGACATTCAAAACTTCAGTGGAAGATGACGCTGTAGTGCAGCGCGCACGTTATATTCGACGGAATATAACACTAGGAAACAGGAGATCGCCGCCTATGACAGACACCATCACCCTACGCCCCATTGGCATCATCCATAGCCCTTTTCAAAGCACGCAGGGCATGCCGATACAGACCGTGGCGGCGGCCGATGCGGAAGGCGAGCTGGAGATCTTCGAAGAATTCACCGCAGGATTGCGTGATATCGAAGGCTTTGAATTTCTCATTCTGCTCACTCATCTGCACCAGGCCGTGGAGAAGCTGGAAGTCGTGCCGTTTATGGATACCGTGAGCCACGGGGTGTTTGCCACGCGCGCTCCGGCCCGGCCCAACCGGATTGGTCTGTCCATCGTGAAGCTGGTGCACTTGAATGAGCGCATATTGCGCTTTCGCGGCAACGACATGCTGGACGGCACCCCCGTGATAGACATCAAGCCTTACGTACCCCAGCTCGATGTGCGCCAGACGGAACACATAGGCTGGTTTGGCCATGGCCTGCAACGTCTGCCTGCCACGGTCTCGGATGACCGCATGTCCTGATCCGGTTGGGAGCCTGCAATCCGGCGCTGACTCCCGTCGTGACGCTTGATCTGCCGCGTCGATGGTCAAGCGATTCGCCGGAGCCGGCGACATTCGGATTCACTTCTGCAATTCGCTGCGCCTGGCTGTGCGAAACGAACGAGAGCAGCAAGGGCGCGCTGAGGTGGGGCCCTGGCTTCTCGGGTCGCTCGCAGAGCAATGGGCTCGACCGCGAGAAAACATGAACAGCCCAACAAGCATCAGGATATAGGCCCCTGGCGGACGTGCATTGGCGAATGCGCTGCATCAGGTGCCTGTATCCACGGCAAGTCAGACATTCGTCGCAGGGACTTCTCTCCCCATCCTCATACGCCCCGCATTCATCAACAACATACCCAGAATGGAAGCCGCGCCACCTTCCAGCAACGATCTTGTGACGGGCTCCTGCAGCCAGAGGCTGGACCACAGCATGCCAAACAGTGGCACCAGGGCCATATATGCGGCAGCCACTCCGGCACCCAGCTGTTGTACGCCTTTCAGGTACCAGGCATATGCCAGTGCCGTGGCCCCCAGCGCCAATGCCACCAGGCTGTACCAGGCCGCAGCAGGCGCCTTCCACAAGCCGGCCCATGCAGAGCCCCCTTCCAGCAGGAAACTCGCCACCAACAACAGCACCGCGCCCATGCAGGCAGTCACCGTTGTCGCGGTGAGCGCATCCACGCTGGTCAGCACGGCGCGTCCAATCAAGGTGTACGCCACCCAGCAAGCAGCGCAGCCCAGCAGCAGCCACTCTCCGACACCAGAAGAAGACATCAGAGCGGCTGGAGTGCCATCACTGAGCGCATACAAAGTACCCATGACGGCCAAACCCAGGCCCAGGCACATGACGGCGTTCACGCGTTCACGAAACAGCAGCACCGCGAAAAGCATGGTCAACACCGGATTAAGCGCCACCACCGTGGCCGCCTTGCCTGCGGGCACTGTCTTTAGCGCCAGCAAAAAGAACACCGAGTAGCCCAGCACCCCTACGGCGGAAGCACAGGCCAGGCCCGTCCATTGGCTCCCCCCAAGGGTGCGCAATGCACTCATGCGGCCGCTGCGATACAGCCACAACACCAGCAACAGGCTGGCCAGCAAGAAGCGCAGGCTGGCTGCCGCCAGCGGGGGCATGGCCTGGGCGACGATGCGCCCCCATGGCCAGGAAGCGCCCCACAGGGCAGCCATGGCAATCAGTCCCATATGGGTTGAAGTTCGTGAAGTGTTCATGCCAGCTACTATCTGCTAATCAGAACTCATCGTCGAATGAGCAAAAACTCATGACATTCACGCAGCTCGAAGTCTTTGCCGCACTCGCCCGGATGGGCAGTTTCTCGCGCGCAGCGGCCGTACTCGGTATCTCTCAAAGTGGCGTCAGCCATGCCATCAAACAGCTGGAAACAGAGCTGGGCGTCACGCTTGTCAACCGGGAAGGCGCTGCCGCAACATTGACCGAGGTGGGCGCCCGGCTACTGATCCGTACCAACGACATCCTTCAGCAAAAAGAGGCATTGCAGCAGGAAGCCGATGCAGAACACGGCATTGCCCGGGGCCGCTTGCACATTGCGTCCTTTGGCGCCACTTCGTCTCTGCAGCTGCTGCCAAAGCTACTGTCACGCTTTCAGCAGGAGCACCCCTTGGTCGAGGTGCACATTGAGGAAGCCACCGACAGCGTGGTCGTTCAATGGTTGCTGGAGCGGCGCGTGGAACTGGGTTTTGTCACCTTGCCCGATGAGCGCTTCGACACCCTGACCCTGGCCAAAGACGAACTGGTGGCAGTGATCCCTGCTACGCATTTCCTGGCGTCCCGATCAGCCATCGGCGCCATGGACCTGCATGGACAGCCCTTTATCCGAACCAGCGCCGGCTCAGGCCCCCACATCGATGCATTTCTGGCCAGCCAAGGGGCCGAACCCAGAACGCTATTCAGGTTTGAGCAGCTCGCCTCCATGATGGGCTTTGTCGCACAAGGCAGTGCGGTCACCATTGCCGCGCGTCTGGCTCTGCCTGCCCCGCCTTCCGGTGTGGTCTACCGTCCGCTGAAGCCTCGTTGCCGGCGTGAAATAGCATTGGCCGCATTGCGCTTTGACAAACTCTCGCCGGCTGCCCTCGCCTTCGTCGAACTGGCCCGCAAAAGCCGAAGCAGCCTCAAGCTCGAATAGTCGTGGTGGCTGAGCCCGCTGCGGTCTTTGAGCAAGCATGAATCAGCAACGACTTTGCTGCTCCTCAAATCGCTGCAGGGCTCATATCGGCGCCAGCCATGGCTTCGATCTGTCGACGCAATCGACAGCCCCGGAATGCCATGGTCGCGGCATGCCCATCAGGCATACTTTTTGGCGCCGGAGACACAGACCACCGCAAGCAAAGTCACGACAAGCATCGACCAGCTCACGGACTCTCTCAGCAGCAGAGCCGCAAGTCCCAGGCCCATAAAAGGCTGCAGCAGCTGCAGCTGGCCGACTGCCGCTATGCCGCCCTGAGCCAGGCCGCGATACCAGAACACAAAACCGATGAGCTGACTGAAGAGTGCCACATAGGCAAAGCTGAGCCAGGCGTGCATGCCGACATTCGCCAAGGCCGGCGGAGTCGTCCACAGCGCAATAGGCAGCATCACAGGCAATGACAGGATGAGTGCCCAACTGATGACCTGCCAGCCCCCCAGCTTGCGCGACAGACGAGCGCCCTCCGCATAGCCCATGCCGCAAACGACGACGGCGGCCAGCATCAGCAAATCACCGGTGAGGGATGCCTGCGCTCCTCCCATTGCCGCATAACCTGCAACCACCGCAGCGCCCGCCGCCGAGAAGACCCAGAACAGCGGCCGAGGGCGCTCGCCACCACGGAGCACGGCAAAGGCTGCGGTGCACAGCGGCAACAAGCCGACAAATACGATGGAGTGCGCCGAAGTCACGTGCTGCAGTGCCAGCGCTGTAAACAATGGAAATCCGACGACCACGCCCGCCGCGGTAATCGCCAGTGATGGCAGATCGGCGAACGATGGTCGGCGCTCCCGTTGCAAAAGCAGCAGCAGCCAGGCCAAAAGCGCTGCAACTGCAGCGCGCGCGCATGTCAGAAATGTGGGATTCAAATCTGCGACGGCCACGCGAGTGGCAGGCAACGATCCGGCAAAGATGGCGACGCCAATCATCCCGTTGACCCATCCGCCAGTACTTTTCTCCATTCAAGGCTCCTCAATTGAGCCTTGAGTACATCATGACGCCTGTGCATCACACCATGCACAAAACAGCACAGTTTAAAGAAACTGTATTCAATAAAAACCAGTACAGAACGTAAGCCTAGTCCTGGATCCGGCCCAGATCCGGACGCCTCAATGCTCGAGCCAGGACAGAAAAAACACGCTCGTCGGAGCACTGTGAAACGTTGAAGCGCAGAAAGTCTCCGGCCGACTGGGACTGGCTGAAGGAATTGCCCGGTGCGAGCACCACGCCCTCGTGAAGACAGGTGCGCGCAAGCGCTGCGGCATCGATGCCTTGCGGCAGCCGGCACCAAAGAAACATGCCTGCTTGCGGTATCAAGGCGGGCCGGACCCCCATCTTCTGCAAACGGCCGGCCACCTTTTCCATCTCCTGCGACAGCTGCTGACGCACTGTTTCCATGTGCTTTCTGTAACCGCCATCCGTCAGTGTCTTCAGAATAAGTGCCTCCGCCAAACGGCCTCCACCGAAGCTCGTGGCAATTTTGAGGTCGACCAGCGCATCAATCCACTCGGGCCTGGCAGCCAGGAATCCGCAACGTACGGATGCCGACACCGTCTTTGAAAAGCTGCCGATGTGGATGACGCGTGAAAGCCCGTCAAATGCAGCCAGTCTGGGCGCATGAGTGCTCTCGAAATCCGCAAAGATGTCGTCCTCCACGATCACCAGCTCGGAGCTGTCAACGAGCTTGAGCAATCTGTGGGCAACGAGTGGAGACAGGGCTGCTCCAGTCGGGTTGTGAATGCCCGAATTGGTGATGTACAGCCTCGGCGAATGCTCTTGAAGAGCCTTTTCGAACAAGGACAGATCCGGCCCCTGGGCCGTGTAAGGCACTCCAATCGCCTGGACCTGATGGGCTTTGAGCAGGGCATGGAAATTGAAATAGCAGGGATCATCAACCAGAACCCTGTCTCCGGGCTTCAGCAGAAAACGGAAAATCAAGTCGATTGCCTGCGTTCCTGATTCCGTCAACATCACCTGCTCGGGCGACGCATCGATACCCGTGGCAGCCATGCGACGAACCAGAAGCTGGCGCAAGGCCGGGTTCCCGAGAGGTGTCGAATACTCCGTCAGCTCCGACAGCGAGCCCCGCGCCTGTGCCCGCAGTGCTCGCTTCAGCCCGTCCTCAAACATCCATGTGGGCGGCAGCCAGCCACAACCGGGCCGCAGCGATGCCGGGTCGCTCTCCAACGACTGACGTGACACCCACAAGGGGTCGACAACACGGTCGAGCCTGGGCCCCAACTTCATCAAGGCAAGCGGCGCCACGGGCCCGTTGACATAGAAACCGGCACCGGGGCGCGATACGACAGCGCCTTCTGCCGCCAGTCGCTCATACGCTTCCACCACGGTGGAAACCGACATTTTCAGCAGTCGGGCCTGCTGCCGGATCGAGGGCAGCCGCGTTCCAGGCAAGATGCTTCGAGAGGCAATGCCAGCCCGAATATGCGACATGACCTGGTTGATGAGAGTACCGCTGCGCGCCATTCGAATGTCCACCGTGTTGGCAAGCACTCCACTACAGTATGGAGAAATTGTGATTGATTGTGCCCCATAACCTGCCCGAAGAGCCTCCGGGCTCCGGCAGGGATAACGCCCCCACCTTGCCGAAAGCGATGCGGCTGCCCGGCAGGAACCGACTCAAGGCAGGCTCTGCACCTGTTCGTCACCCATAGATTGGCAGGGCGGGACGCCAGCCATTTGCCACGCTGTGCTTGCCGGAAGAGCACTGGACGATTGATTCGCGAGCCGCGAGCAAAGACCTGCCTGATGCACAAGGCGCAGGCCATGCACCGAATGCAAACAAAGCGCTCAACATTGGAAGTATCAAGCGTTGTCAACGCCATCCAAGCGCTCTTTGCCGCCACCGGAAATCCATCTGCGAACGGCTACCTTGAAGCAGTTGGCAGCGGTCAACTCACCCGCTGCGCTCCTCGGGTAGCGACACCGCAGGCAGGCCATGGCCGGTGGACAGCGAAGTCAGGCTGCGCAGTCACGGCAGCGGCCGTACAGCGTGATTTCATGGCTGTCGACCAGAAATCCCGCTGGCGCCAAACTCGCCAGATTGCCGGGGCAGGCATGCACATCGAACACCCGCTGGCAGACCGTGCATTGGAAATGATGATGGTGGCCGTGCCCTGCCACCTCATACATGGGGGTGCGCTCGGGCAGGTGCACCTCATGAAGGAATCCCTCTTCGGCCATCGACTTGAGTGCCCGGTACACGGTCGCAATGCCAAGCCCGGGCAAGGTTGCCTGCGCCAACTCCAATACCTCCTGTGGCGCAAGCGGCCTATCGGCCTCTGCCATGGCCTGCTCAATGGCCGCGCGCTGCTTGGTGGATCGTTGCTTGGAGGTGTTCATCGTGGCGAGGCTGGGTCAATAGCGACAGGAGGCAGTATTGTGCCGTGGCTCGATCCTAGAGGTACTTGAGCCAGGTAATGTCTCGCCGGCGCTGCTTGAGTGCGGCAAACCAGCTTGCTGCGGGATACAGAGACACGGCCAGCAGCGCTGCGATCACCCACAGCCAAAGCAGGCTGCTCAGCCCGAACAACTGTCCCTGGTTGGTCCCCCAGAACGCCACTGCCGCCAGGTACATGAACTTGAGCACGTACAGGTGCAGCACATAAAAGAACATGGGGGCGGCCCCCAAGGTGGCCAGCATTTGCAGCCCGTTGCGGCCTGCGGCGTTCTCGAAGGCGCACAGCAGCAGCAAGCCGATACCGAGCGTCAACGTCAGGAACAACAGCGAGGGCGGATACTTGGTGACGTTGAACCAGGACATCAGTGTCTGCAGCGCATTCGTACCGGCCAGCCAGGGCGCATCGCCATAGACATTGAGCGTGCGCAGCAGCGCAAAGCCCAGCAGAGAGGCAATTCCTGCCATCAGCAGACAGCGGCGGCGCTGCGCCGAATCACAGGCTTTGCCAAACCACGGACCGATACCGTAGCCCAGAGCAATCACGCCGATCCAGGGCAGCAGAGGATAGGACGTGCGCAGCTGCACTCCGGCCAACTCCAGCCAGCCGCGGTCATGCAGGATCGCCCAGGGTATATGCATCACGTGGCCCGCAGGGAAATGCAGACCATCGAGCAGGTTGTGCCCCGCAATCAGCACCAGCCCCAACAGCAGCAAGGCCCTGCGTGGCAGCCATACCAGCACCGACAGGGCCAGCATGGACAGACCGATCGCCCAGATCACCTGCAGAAAGATCTTCGCGGGAGGAAATTGGAAGGTCCAGGCAAAGTTGACGACCGTCACCTCCAGCAGCACCAAGAACAGGCCGCGCCGCCATAAAAAGCCGGATGCGGTACGCGCCTGAGCACCACCGGCATGCCTGCTGGCATACAGATACGCCCCCAGGCCCGTCAAAAAGACGAATACCGGCGCACATAAATGGGCCAGCATGCGCGGGAAAAACAGGCCGGGCGGAGTGTCCGCCACCACCATGGGGTCGGGAACCTGCAGATGCAGATAGAAGGTTTCACGGACATGGTCGAGCAACATGAACAGCATGACGAGACCACGCAGCGCATCGATCGATTGCAGACGGCCAGCACCTGCTGGTGGAGAAGACAGAGAGGACAAGTTGCCTACTTTATTGATATCGAATTATCAATATCATAACAATTCATACCCGGTGTCTGGCGCAGACATGCTCGATTTCACGCCCGCTTCCAATGCGCAGGTCGAGGACCCGGTCGACAGCCCGAGCCTTGGACAGCTCTCCCAAGCTTCACATGAGACGCTGCATATGAACGGTCTGCCATAGCGGATCTTCTTCACGCTCGATCACCGCAAAGCCCTGTCTTTGCCAGAACTCAAGAGCTCCCGGCAGGAATGGATGGGTGTGCAGATAAAGCACCTGCACCTGCTGGGCCAGAGCATGGCGCATCAGCACATCCAGCATCGCCTGCCCCACGCCTGAGCGCCGGAATTGAGGCGCGACAAACAGGCGCACGACCTCGACCACCTTCTGCGGTCCGAAATCCAGTTTCGCAAATCTTCCGTCATAGTCCCGACAGGCAATCGTGGCCTGCACTCTTTGGTCAGCATCGAGAGCCGCCAGCATGCAGCCACTACCCGATAGGTAGGTCTCTTCGAAATGGCGAACATCCTCGGGAATTTCCAGTGAAGCGATGCGCCCGCCGAACATGGAAACACGTGCGCTTTGCAGAAAGCCGTGAACCTGATGCAATTCACGAACGCGCTGGATGGAAATGTCTTGCAAGCGGGGCATGGAGAGGCAATCCGAGCTCATTCGTCGTCTTGGCTTGGGACTGATCGCTACAAAATCAGCTACATTACCGCAACTTTGGTTTCGCAAGAACATGCGTGCGCAGCGGCGAATGCATGAGGGAATCCAGTGGTCAGGCCCCTTCGGGGCCGGCCCGTGAAATGGAACTGCCCCCGCAACTGTCGGCAATGAGCCAGCCATCACACAGCCACTGAACATCTGTTTGGGAAGGCGATGAGCCAGCGATGATTTGCCAGTCAGGAGACCTGCCAGAGCACCAACCATTCATTGCCGGCGGGGTGTCCGGGAAGTGAGCATTTCATCGCTCCGATAACCTGCTGCCACTCAGGGCAAAGTTCAGGCGCGTGTCCTGCTATGTCTTCCAAGGTGCGTTTCGCCGCTTCTGGAAAGATATTCCGATGCTGCTTCGAAGCCTTGCCAGCACTGCCCTGCTCGCTACCGCATTTTCCGCTCATGCAACCGACTTTCCTGTGAAGCTGCAAAACTGCGGCTACACCCTCACTCTCGACAAGGCGCCCACCTCAGTGGTCACCATAGGTCAGGCCGGCACCGAAATGCTTTATGCCCTCGGCCTGGGCGACAAGGTTGTCGGAACAGCGCTCTGGTTCAACCCGGTACAGCCTCGCTTCAAGGCCGTCAACGACAAGGTGCCACGCCTGTCCGACAACATTCCCAGCTTCGAGTCGGTCCTCGGCAAGCGCCCCGCCTTGGTGGTTTCGCAATTTGAATGGATGGTGGGCAAGGATGGCGTGGTGGGCACGCGCGAGCAATTCCATGATCTGCGCATCGCCACCTATGCCATGCCAGCCGACTGCGAAGGCAAGAACAATCTCGTGGGATCGGACGGCACGCGTACTGCCAGCTACGACGTGAAAGCCCTGTACAAAAGCATTCGCCAGCTGGCCCAGGCCTTTGATGTCGAGGCCCGCGGCGAAAGCCTGGTCAAAGAGCTGAGCAATCGCCAGACCCAGGCCGTGGCCAAGGTCAAATCCTCCGGGCTCCAGAACCTGTCTGCCGCACTGTGGTTCTCCAGCGCAGACCTGGCCGCCGACCCCTATATGGCCGGCAAGAACGGCGTGGCCGGCTACATGATGCAAGCTCTGGGCTTGCGCAACGTCATCACATCCGCAGAGGAGTGGCCGACCGTGGGCTGGGAGACGATTGCCAGGGCCAATCCCTCGATCTTGATCGTTGCCCGCATGGACCGTCGCCGCTTTCCTGCAGACGACTACCAGAAAAAGCTGGACTTCCTCAAGAAGGATCCCGTCACCCAGCACATGGATGCCGTCAAGAACGGCCGCATCGTGATCGTGGACGCCGACGCCCTGCAAGGCTCCATCCGCCAGGTGGACGGCATGGAGCAGATTGCCAATGCGGTGCTGAAGATCGAAGGCCTCGCCAAATAAGCCAGGCATCAACGAAGTCCGCATGCCGGCGCACCTTGCCCCGGCCGCCGAGCCATGAATACCTACACGCCGAGCCTTTCCAGACCGCATCTACCGGCAGGCCGGTTGCTGCGCGCCGCCCTGCTTGGGGCCGCAGCAGCGGCCTTGCTGCTGCTGGCCGTCGTGTCCGGCATAGCGATTGGCGAGACCGATATCTCCGCGCGCATCGTGTACCAGGTGCTCGCAAATCAAATGCTGGGCACCAGCTACGTCATAGACCCCATCAATGCGGGCATTGTCTGGAATTACCGCCTGAGCAGAGCTCTGGTCGCAGCCAGCTGCGGGGCCGGGCTAGCGGTCTGCGGCGTTGTTCTGCAGTCCCTGCTGCGCAATGCCTTGGCCGAGCCCTACCTGCTGGGCATTTCAGCAGGTGCTTCCACGGGGGCCGTGCTGGTTTCGGTCGCCGGCCTGGGGGCTGGCTTGGTCTCGATGAGCACCGGGGCTTTCCTCGGAGCGGTTTGCGCATTTGCCCTGGTGGCCTTGCTGGCCCATGCCGCTGGCAATGGCGGCCTGCGTAATGGCGGGCAAATCGTGCTGGCCGGCATTGCGGGCTCGCAGCTGTTCAATGCGCTGACATCGTTAATCATCACCAAGTCCGGCAGTGCCGAGCAGGCGCGCGGCATCATGTTCTGGCTGCTCGGCAATCTGAGCGGCGTGCGCTGGCCCGATACGGTTTTGACGGCTACGGTGGCTATGGCAGGAGTGCTGGTGTGTCTGATGCATGCCCGCTCTCTGGATGCATTCACCTTCGGCAGCGAATCGGCCGCGGCACTGGGAGTGCCCGTGCGCCGCGTGCAGCTGACCCTGCTGCTGGCAGCTGCCTTGATGACAGCCGTCATGGTTTCCGTGGTCGGAGCGATTGGCTTCGTGGGCTTGGTGATTCCTCATGCGGCCCGTCTGCTGGTTGGCGTGCGCCATGGGCGCCTGATCCCGGCCAGCGCCTTGATCGGAGCCATCTTCCTGATTGCCGCCGATGTGGTTTCACGCACCCTGATCAAGGGACAGGTTCTGCCCATTGGTGTCATCACCGCCCTGGTCGGCGCCCCGGTGTTTGCCGGCATTTTGCTCAGAGGCAGAAGAGGTCACGCATGACGCCTGACACCCTCGCCAAGCCGGACATGGTCGCGCTTGAAGCATGCGATATCAGCTGGAAGGCGCGTGGCACAGCCATTGTCCAGCAGGTCTGCCTGCAAGTGCAGCCGGGTGAAATGCTAGGGCTCATAGGGCCGAACGGCTCGGGTAAATCCAGCCTGCTGCGACTGCTATCCGGTGTGCTCAAGCCCAGCTCGGGCGAGGTGCTGCTGGGGGGACAGGCACTGCGGCGTCTGCCAAGGCGTGCCGTGGCGCGCCGGCTGGCCCTGGTGGCGCAGGACGCCGACACCCTCGATGCCATCACCGTGGCCGAGGCCGTGGAGCTCGGGCGAACGCCATGGCTGTCTGCGCTGGCTCCTTTGCCGGCCGCCGACCAGAGCTTCGTCAAAGATGCGCTGCGCGATGTCGGCCTGGTATCCAAGGCAAGCAGCCGCTGGAACACCTTGTCGGGCGGCGAGCGCCAGAGAGCACATATTGCACGGGCTCTGGCGCAACAGCCCCAGTTGATGCTGCTCGACGAACCCTGCAACCACCTCGATATCCACCAACAGCTGTCGCTGATGCAGCTGATCCGGGAGCTTCCCATCACCAAGGTGGTCGCGCTGCACGACCTCAACCAAGCCATGGCCTGCGACCGTCTGGCCGTCATGCATCAGGGCCGCCTGGTTCAGCTGGGCAAGCCCCTGGAGGTGCTGAATCCGGATTTGCTGCAGCAAGTCTTTCAGGTTCAGGTGCGCGCCTTGCTGGATCCGGAAGACGGCAGCCACGTGCTGCGCTTTCAAGCGATGGCCAGTCACTAAAACCGAAAGTTCCTCATGCCTGCTCCCAGCTCCATCCGTATTGCCGCATTGCTTGCCTGCGGTTTGTCAGGGCACTTCGCCGCGGCGGAAACTGTCGAAATCAAGATGCTCAACCGAGGTCCTCACGGAGCCATGGCGTACGAGCCCGAATTCGTCAGGATCGCAGCAGGCGACAGCGTCAAGTTCCTCGCGACCAGCAGCGGGCACGATGCAGTATCCATCCCGGGGATGGCGCCGGCAGGCGCGACACCCTTCAGAGGCAAGACCAATCAGGAAATCACGGTCACCATGACCGAGCCAGGTCTTTACGGCGTCAAGTGCCAGCCCCACTATGCAATGGGCATGGTGATGCTGATCCAGGTCAGCGACAGCCCCTTGTCCCAGCTATCCGTACCGGATGATGTGCCTGAACAGGCAAGGCAGCGCTTCCAGGACATCGCTGCACGCGCCCAGACCGCAGCTCAAGCATCCAGAGAGCCGCACCATGGCCAATGAAATCCGGCCCATCGGGCCTGCAGCCGCCACTGAAAAGATCCATCCGATGAGAGCCCGTGTTTTTCGTCTTTCTGCACTGAGCGCTGCCATGCTATGCGCCAGTGGTGGCGCTGTTGCCGGAGCACAAGATGACGCCAAAGGCTTTATTGAGGGCGCTGCACTCCATATGCAAAACCGCATGCTGCTGGAACAGCTTAACTACCAGAAAGCAAGCAGCTTTCGTGCGGCCAGCGGACAAAGAGGTCAGACACTGGCCCGAGAATCGGCCTACGGCCTGATGGTCAATTACGAATCGGGCTACACGCAGGGCGTTCTCGGCGTGGGGCTCGATGCACATGCCTATGGCGCCGTCAATCTGGGGACGCAGGCCGAGCATGCACGGGCAACGCCTCGCTACGTGGCCAAGGATGGGCAAGAGATTGCGGATAGCTTTGGCCGTGCCGGCGCTGCACTGAAAGCACGAATCTCTTCCACGGAACTGAAAGTGGGCGAGATGCGGACCAGGACACCGATCTTCAGTTCGTCCGATACCCGATTGCTGCCTGAAAGCAATCGGGGCTGGCAAGTCATCAGCAGAGACATCCCCACACTCACGCTGCAAGCCGGGCGATTTACCGGCTGGGCTGACCGCAATGCGCGCAAGAACGGCGCCGACCTGCTGGGCAACTACTCGGGCGCAACCAGCGGCTCCTTCAGCTTTGTAGGCGCAGCATGGAACACTCCCGTTCCACATCTGACGCTGAGCAGCTACTACGGACAATACGCGGACAACTGGAACACCGCGTACCTGGGAAGCTTTTACAAGCTTCCTCTGTCAGACAAGCGTGCGCTGTCGTTCAGTCTGAACCTCTATCGCAGCACCGATACCGGAAGGGCCAGGTCTGGCGAGATTGACACCACCACCTGGAGCCTGATGAGCAGCTACGTCGCAGGCGCTCACAGGTTCGGCCTCGGCTACCAGAAGGTCAACGGCAACAATCCGTTCGACTATGTGAACCGCGGCTCCATCTGGTTGGAGAACGCCATGCAGCTGTCCGACTTCAACGGCCCGCGCGAAGCGTCCTGGCAACTCAAATACGATGTGGACCTGAGCTCCATCGCCACCCCGGGGTTGAGCGCGGGCGTCGCCTACACCAGAGGCTCCGGAATCGACAACAGCCGTCTCAATGCCGTGTATGCCAGCTACCTCGGCTATTCGGGAACCCAGGGCAAGCACTGGGAACGCGACCTTCTGCTCGGATACACGGTGCAGCATGGGGCGGCGAAGCATCTGAATTTGCAGCTGCGCTATGGCGTGCATCGCACCAACAAGGCCCAGGGCGAGGCCAATATGAATCAGCTTCGACTGCAGGCGGAATTGCCGTTCAAGATCCTGTAGACCGGGACAAGTCCGGCAATCCAGCAATTCGTTGGGACTGCGTTTCGGGCAAGCAAAAAGCCCCGGCACTGAGGCCGAGGCTTTGGAATTGGCGCCAGGGGTCAAGCCATCTTTCAGTGCTACAACCAGAACCCAGCGCTACGCATCTTGCCTTTGAAATGTGACAGCCAGATGGCAAAGATCTCAACCCATTAGCGGCAGCCTGCACAAGCCGCCCTCTTACAGAGGCACCCGCAATATTGATCACGCCGGCCTGACTCTGGCTGTCTGGCACTCTATAGCGTTCCGTCTGTCGCCCTCTCTTGCCGGCCTGCATGCCTTGGTCTCGGCGTTCATGGCCGGCTCTTTGGCCTTCACTTCATCAGCCCTTAGTCCTCAATTTCAAAGGGGTATTTGCGAACGATTCTCAATTGCGTTTATGATTCATCCCATGGTGCAGCGAATCGCTGTACCGCCTCTTCATCGTGGGGCGCTGACAGGCACGGGCCTGCAGCGTTTTAGCTAGCCAGCGGCCCTCTCCTATTAGCCAAGCCTTTTTCCACGATCGAGCCAATCAGCGCTCCAGCAAACGCCGAACAGTCACGTTCAGCGCATCCAGCTCCCCCATCTTTTTGATTGCCCACATCCGGCGTTGACCGTGCCAGCCCATCAACGGGCCACGGTGGCAGCTCTCGCACAAGGCCACTGCCGTGCTGACGCTGCTCGATGTGGTGTGCCTCGCTGGGCCCGGGCTGGTCGCAGACACTGCAGGGCAGTTCCTTGACGGCAGCCAGGTGGGCGCGCTCTTTGTCATTCAGCCGATTGAGCATTGCCGCCCTCCTCGGGCTTTTCGCCGTACTGCAACTCCAGCGCCAGCTGCGCGTAATGGATCACCTTGCGCAAATCCTCGGCCCCGTTCTTGGCCTTGTGCCGGGTCGCGTACTTGATGATGTTTCCCTGAAAGAAGTCCAGGCCGTTGGCATGAATGAACTCGATGGGCTGGATCCGGCAGTCCTTGTAATGGCTGCCACCGGCCTGGGTGTCCAGAGCGCTTTTCACCACCATGCGCGCCCCCTGTCCTCTACCGCCACCAGGCTGCCGTAGTCGTCGACCACGCAGACAGTGCTGCTGCCCACCTGCACCCGGTTGCAGCAGCGGTTCTCCATCCAGTGCTCGATCAGGTAGCGGCCATCGCTCAGGCGCTCATAGGTCGGCCACACCAGCTGCGTGATGCGCGAGGTACTGGGCGGCTTGCGCTGGCCGGCCAGCGGTACGACCTTGCCAAAGAATGCGGGGCTCAGTGCCTGCGTCATTTGATCACCCGCACTTCCCGCCCCAGCAGAGCCTTCATTAGATGGCGTTTGATCTTGAATTCCGGGGTCTCCACGCCCTTCACGTCCTCGATCACCTCGGCGCCCTGCTCCAGGTACACAAAGTCGGCGACGTAGCGAATCGCAGGCCGGGCGCGCGCAGCGCCAGCAAACTTCACCGATGGAACCATCTCGAACACCACCTGCCGGCGCAGATCGCTGATGTGGCCGCCACGCTGCAGCATCTGCAGGTGTGACCATCGTCGGAGCTCGGCCAAGCTGTCGAACTTGGTGCCATCCCCCGCCACGATCTTCTTGTTTCGGTACTTTGAGCCCGACGCATTCGGAACCAGCTTCAACGCATAGCTTGTCAACTTCATTGCTTTGCTCATGCAGCCCCACCTTGCTGGTAAGCCATCACCGCAGCGGCCGTCTTGCGCTTCTCCTGGTTCAAACGAATCCGGTCCGCCCGGGCCAGGACCTGGGCGTGGGTGAAGCGGCCGGCCTTGCGGGCAAAGTGATCGCGCAGCTTGGCCAACTGCTGCAGAGCGGTGCGCTCTACTCCTGATGAAGCGATCTCCGGCGCAGGCAGCGCCAGCACAGCGCGTGGTGCAGGCAGCTGAAGCTGGTGGCGCACATCCTCGGTCAATGCCTCAAGCCCACCAGGCAACCGCCCCGCAGCCACGGCCTCCTGCAAAGCACGGGTACGCCCTTCCGGATCGTGCCCAAGGCTCACCTGCACCATAGGGTGCTGGCGCAGGGCGCGGGCCTCGCCCGTAATGCGGCCGTAGGCCTCCACGAAAGCCTGCCGGGCGCCGAACTTATCGCCAGCACGCAGCAGCGGCGCAGCTACGGCCCAGGCATCGGCAATCTCGTTCGTCCACACGATGGTGGCGCGGTCGTCCGAGCTGGACAGCGCCAGCGCATAGGCCTCCGCCGGCAGCAGCCGGCCCATGGCGTGGTCCACGTACTGCAGCACGGTGCCGGTGAGGATCTGGCCCTTGTGCTCGGCGCGGATACGGGCCAGCGCCATGCGCAGCAGCGACTTGTCGATGTGGGACAGGTCAGAGGCCAACAGCTTCAGCGAAGCCGGGCGGATCTGCTGCCCGGACAGCTCCATGGTCGCGCCCAGCTCTTCAATCAGCCAATCGGTGTCGAGTTCGTCAAGCATTGCCGCCCTCCCTGGTCTGGCGCATCAAGCGCTTGGCTTCCTCGATGGCATCGAAATTCGCGCTGCTCTTGTCCGCTGCCCGCGCAGCCGTCGCCGTCACGGCCTGGCCGCGCGCCCACTGGGTGCGGTAGCCCTCGGCCTGGTTGACCAGCATGCCCATGCCATGGGAGTTCTTCACCACAAAGGCCTCGCTCACGTTCGACACGTACCACGCAGCCACCAACGGCGCCTCCTCGTGCCCCAGGCGCTTGACCAGCGCTTTGACGTTGGCATTCACCGGGGCGTTGCGAACGGGCTTGACCCCGTAGCGCTGCTCAAACGCGAAGCTGTAGGCCGCCCAGGTTTCCCGGCAAGCCGCCTGCAGTCCGGTTTCCTCGGTGTTTTCAGCTTGCCCTGCCCCACCACGGCCCGGCTGCAAAGCAGGCGGGGATGGTTCATTGGCGGTTAAGTGACGGTTCAATTGATGATTTGGGGGCGGCATTTGCCGCCACATTGGTTTTTCGCTTGGTGGTGCGCTTGCTCTCTGCCGGCGCCTTGCTGGGATCGAAACGCTTGGGGCAGATGGTGTAGCTGGTGCTGGTGTTGTGGCGGTACTCGCGGAACACAGCGCCAGCCGCTTGCAGCCAGGCCAAGGCATCGCGCACAGCGCGCTCGGACAGGCAGGTACGTGCGGCAATGGTCCCGACTGCAGGCCAGCACACGCCATCGTCGTTAGCCTGGTCGGCCAAAGAAATGAGGACAGCCTTCTGACTCGGGCTCATACCCTGCAGAGGCCAGCAGGCCGCCATGATGATCGTGCTCATCGCTCAGACCTCGCGGCTTCGGGCTTGCCTGCGGCGTTCACGGCGCGCGCGGCCTGGCGCAGCTTGCGCAGCACCTCCTCGGCCTCGGCAATCTCGCGCTCGATCTGCGCCAACTCGTTGTCCGAGATCACACCATCCTGCATGGCATCAATCACCGCCGTGGTGACATGCGACGTCTCCAGCACCAGCTTGGACACCTTGGCCACCGGGCTCGGCGCGTCGGCCATGGGCCCCGTCACCAGCTCAAAGCGGCCGCCACACTCCTGGGCCACCACGGATGCGTAGTCATAGCAGTGGGGCCGGCCCTCTTCGCAGGCAATGCGGGCAATGATCAGCGCATCCACGGCGCCCAGTTTGTGAGAGGCCGCGCCGGACAGCTCTTTGCGCAGAACCTCGCCAGTCTTGCCAATACGTACGGCCACCACTTCGCGGCCGCCAGGATAGTTATCTACGCCACGGCGCAGGGCATCAAGTGTGCTCATGTCCGGATCTCCAGAAAAAGGACGTTGCGGGCTGGGCCGCCGAGAAAGACACTGCCTGCATGCAAACGACAACAGGTCAAGGGATAGGAAAAGGTGCCCGCCGCACGCTGGGCTATGCTGGAAGCTCCTACACAACCAGCGCTAGCGAGGGCAGACATGAAAGAACCAATAGAGCTGCAAGCGCAAATCGATGTGCTGAGGCAGGTCGTTTTCAGCTTGGCTGCACTGAACCCGACCAACGAACTGATCAAAGACGTGCGAATTCGGCTAGAGGTCTGGGAGGACATGCACATACCCTCCCAAGTCAGCGAGAACTACCTGGACCATGTCCGGGAGGAAAGCGGCCGGGCTCTGCAAACCCTGGAGGCTCTGAAGAATGCTCACCCGGCAGATATGGGCCCATCGCAGCCAAAGCGGTCATCTGCTCGCAAGAAGATTGCAGTGAAGAAGTCCTAGCAGCAGCCTCCCGATCCCGGGCACGACCCCGTTTCACCGATGCAAAGAGTTGCGAGGCACGCCATTCGCGCCGAGCTTTCATGCGCTTGACGGATTCAGGGATGGGGCCACCGAAGCGGTATCGCTCATTCATATGTGACCTCCTGGAAAAGGGTGCCAGCCACCTCCCGAGGGAGAATGGAAGCTCCTACACAACCATTCCCGCGAGGGGCGGACATGAACAACGACATCGAAGCGCTAACCGAAGCGCTCCAGCAAAATTTGCATATCGTGCAGATGCTCTCCAAGCGCATCGAACTCTTGGAGGAACAATTGGAGGAAAGCGCTGCGCAAAGAATGGCGCTCATGCTTTCGCTCCGCTCGACAATTCGCAACTCACCACAGAGCGGTCAAATCGCGGCAACGGCGGAGCGCCTGGCAGCACTGATGCAGGTGCAGCCTGGCGTCCTTCTTCATGGTGGGAAGAGCACTTTTCAAAAGATGAAGTTGCACCTGGACTGGATGACAGCCGCAAACCAGCAAGAGGGCTAACCGCCATCACATCAGGGCCATGCATCGCCCTGTGCATTGCCTCCACTACAGCAAAGCTCTGCACGGAGCGGCGATACGCGGCGCGTGCGCGCATGAGCTGCCGGCGTGATGCAATGCGCTTGATGGTGTCAGTCATTGCCCACCTCCTTGGTTGAGGTGGATGGCTGCGCCGCAGCCCAAAGCCAGCGATGACGATGGACAAATTAATGTTGTGATTCATGGAGAGCATGCAAATGGACTGGACAGCAATCGGTGGCATCGCAGGATCAATCTCCGCTGCCCGCGACATCGCAAAGGGAATGAGCGCGATGCGCGACACCGCGCTCATCAACGAGAAAACCGCAGCCCTGTTGGAGCAGTTGCTCAAGGCGCAGGAGGGACTCCTCGCTCACAACACCGCTCTTTTGCAGCTCCAATCGGATCTGGCCAAGTTGCAAAAGGAAAATCTGGAACTGAAGGCAACCATCGATGAGCGCGGCAAATACACGCTGGTCACGCTGGCTAGCGGTGCAGTTGCGTTGCGCAGCAATCTCTCCAGCAACCACGCAGGGGCCGCAGAGCCAGGAATCGATGAGGCGCCCCACTATGTCTGCCAGCCCTGCTTCTCCATTGGCAGGTCTGTTGTGCTCCAGCGCACTTGGGTCATGGGTACCGACAACGGACTCGCCTGTCCCGCCTGTAAAGCCCATGTCTTCGATAAGTGACATCACTCCACCTCCTTGGTTGAGGTGGATGGCTGCGCCAACTCTGGCCAGATGTTCTGCCAGTCTTCCGGGCGCAAGTCGCGCCGCGTCACCGCCCCCTTGGTGGTCGACTCAATCGCAACAGCCATCCTCTCGGGGATAGGCCGAACGCCTTTGGCCCACTGATTGATGGTTGGAGCCGTCACATTGAGACAGCGCGCTAGCGCGGCCTGGCTACCGGCAATTTCTGCAGCAGCGGCGACTGCTAATCCAGGAGTGGCATATGTCATCCCTCGATAATAAGGCATAGCCTAATCATCAACAATAGGCATTGCCTAGAGAACCCTGCAATCGGAATATTAGGCAATGCTTACAGGTGAAAAATTAGGCGGTGCCATCGAGGCAGCCATCAAACTCAAGGGCGTCACAAAGAAGGAAGTGGCGGCGCACTTTGGCGTCCAACCACCTTCTATTCAGGATTGGGTAAAGCGCGGCACGATTGGCAAGGAAAAGCTGCCCAAGCTCTGGTCGTACTTCTCTGATGTAGTGCCTGCGACTCATTGGGGTCTTGATGCAATTCCAGCAGCAGACCACACGGATTCGACCACACACAGTTTGGACACCTCGATCGTTCCGGCTTACCACGCACCCGATGCCGTACTGGTGCCCTTATTGAGTAACTGCGGAAGCATGGGCCCAGGATCTGAACTACTCGAGTCAGATGTCATCGTTGGCGACCTAGCGCTATCCCCGCATTGGATCAATCAGCAGATCAGACCTCAGAACCCACAAGAGCTGCGCTTCATCCACGCATACGGCGACAGCATGGCCCCAACATTCACAGATGGCGATGTCCTGCTCGTGGACACAGGGCTTAGTGCACGTGACCCCAGCTCACGTGAAGGCGTCTACGTTTTGCGGGCGAATGATCGAACTTTCATCAAGCGTGTCACCCCCACCTTTGACGGCAAGCTGCAGGTGACCAGCGACAACCCCAGCGCCAAGACTGTTCAGACTCTCAATGGCGATCACCAAGTGGATGTGGTGGGTCGGGTTGTTTGGGCCTGGAATGGGAAAAGGCTGTAATCGGTGCGACTGATTCAGATCTTCCCAAGAGGTGCGTCATGAGAAATAACTGTGCAGCATTGCTTTCGGTTATTTTCTGCTTCTGTGCCACACCCGCCCTGGGCCAGCAAACATGGCAGGCCGACCTCAGCAGCTACGTGGGCCCGGTCGCAAGAGTCGGGCTTCCTTCAGAAGGCGCCACGAGCCGCTTGGTTTTGATTGCATTTGAATACGCGACCCAGTGCAACCCGCTATTTACCTACGTAGAACTGCAAGGCCCAAGGTTCGGAGTAGCTGAAAAGCAGTCTTCATTGCCTCCATCAAGCATCGGCGGAGCCATCAATGACAAGCGCTACTCAGGCAACTCCGCAGCAATGACGCTTTATAGCAACGGGATTGAGGTCGGGTTTGCCATGCCTGATGAGATGGCGATGGCACTGACATCCGATCCAATCACCTCGATCTCATTCACAACACCCACTGGCAAAGAAATACCGCTTCCAACAGCTGGTCTAAGCAACGCCGCTGCAAAGGCACTAGACGCCTGCACGCAAAAGGTTTTTTTCTAGGACTACTGGTTCTCGCTGTTTCACGGAAGCAATGGGTGCAGGCAGACTTGCGGGCGCTGGCCTGCATTGACCATCATTCCGAAACGCGATGACCGGCCTGCTTGTACTGATCACAGACGGCAAATGACCCTGCGCCGCCATCCAGCTAGAAGCTCGAAAGCCGTCACTCATTGGCCTGCATGGCCTGAAAAGCCTCGATTTCCTGCAGTCCGATGTCTTGCGCTGACGCAACCTGGTCCATTTCAAAAACAGGTTCCCCATCGCACATGGACCTGCCCCGTGCGTAGGTTATACTGTTTGTTACAAATTACTTCCTAGATCTGATTAAACAACTGTGTGGTGCGTAACATAGAAAATGTGGCAGGTTTCATAGCTAGATTTAGAGCTGTTTTTTTATTTAGTACGCCTGCTGAAGGGCCAAGCTATAAGCCCCTTGGGCCATTTTTGTGGTGCCAATTTAGATCACAAGCGCCAGATATGGCCTGCGCGTTGGCGCGGTCCACATTACGTTAAGTGGTGCAAGCCCCCACATTCGAAAACTCTCAGCATTCAATTCAACCATGGCCTTTTGGACATCACACATGCGAATAGGTGCGGCCACCCTCGCCTTGTCATTTGCAGTATTTTCTTTGGCAAGTACTGCAAATAGCGCTGACCAGTCGATACCTGCAGCAGCAACAAGCTCAAGTTCGGCGAACTGCCAGTCAGTTCCACCGAAAGCCAAGCCACGTCCCGCACCAACACCAAGTGCCCAATCCGCGAATCCTACTAATGTGGTTCAAGTATGTGCCCCGGTTTTTTCACCCGCTTTAGTGCCAGCAGCAGTTCCTTCGGACACGTCGCCACCACTGCCGTCGAAGGCCGAACCGCCGTCGGATTTCAGTAAAAGTCCGACAAGTGCGGAAGCGGAGTCAGTGAACTCATTCAGATTCAAGATCAAGGACATTCTAGAAGCCGAGGTTAACTCCGGCAGTAGATGGCTGATTTGGTCCGTCGTTGCAATATTCGCAATATTCGCAGCTCTCATCGTGCTTGTTGCAAAGTCGCCTGCGGCGAAGTCAGTTGCTCCTTGGGTCGTTTGGCTCGTTGGAGTCGTTATCGTCGCCGCACTAATGCTTTTCGTTGTCCCGCGGTGGTCCTCAAACACAACAAGCCCAGTTGCACTTGACAAGCTAATTGAGCTCTACTCTAGTGGATCTCAAACCGTCGCCAACGAATCGATTTCCCGACTCGAATTTAAAGTCGATCAGCTTCATCGAGAGCTCCGCGAGAGAGATAGCCGTCTAGAAACTATCCCGGCACTACCCAGTAAGATTGAAGCTCAATCCTTTTCACCTGGGCTGATTCTCCATATATTCGTTTTCGGCATTCTGGCAGCTACGGTGGCTATTGTGGTGCTGCTTGCACAAGCGAAACATTGGGGTGTGCGTCGTTGGCCATTTGCCTTACGCAATACGACCGCCCCCTCTCCCACGACCGTACCTGCTCAGGAGAATTTGCCTCTGGACGCAATCTTCCGCCTAGAGGACGAACTATCGATGCTATCGATGAATGCCGATAAGGTATACCGTTCCTTAAAGGCCGACGAGAAGCCTAACATTCCCAGTCCGGCCGAATTTCTTCGGACCCTTAACACTGTGCGAAGAAAAATGGAAGGCGCGAAAAACACTGGAGAAGATTCGGAATACTTAGCTCCTTTGCAGGATTTCAATTTTAAGAAGCAAGTTAAATTCTTTGAATTTGATAAAATTAATGATGCGCTCCGTGAACTGGATGAAACGCTTATGAGTCGATATGAGTCCAGGGACAAAGACTGGCATCTGCATGCACTTGCTGCTCTCGCCCGAGCGCGACGCGAACTCATTGCAGTCTGCGAGCCAGTTTCTGAAGGCCCCGAACCCGACATCGGCGGCAGCACCAGTGCCGCCTAACTGTAGGCTAAAAACTGACAATAATGCTCCGCACTTTTTCCGCATAACCGCGGCGTGAGCTTCTGCTTTTAGTCGCAGCCTTTGGCAGCTCTTGGCCGGACTGCGACAGTCGCAGATCGACCCACAGCAGCCAACCGCTAACATTGAAATTCAGCGGGCGTCGAAGGTGCCAGCTGCAATGACCTGTTAGGCATTCCTCTTATGTTGCGCCTTGTTCGATGTGTCTGAAGACTTGGCTGCGAGATCCTCTGCCGCGTGAAGAATCTTTGCTGCCTCCTGAGCCGCAAGATTGCCGGCCCTCTCGCCAGATAGAAACTCTCGGAACTGAATAAGCATTTCCTCACGCAGGTAGCGAAGATATGGCTCTGTCCCGACACGCGGATTCTTGTCATATGCCGCAAAGATTTCGGCAGGTGCCGACTTTTGTACTAACTCGCGTTCATTGAATCCCGATAACGCTTCGGCGTGATCAATGCCAGAAATCGCCAAGAGCGATGCTTTGACAAGTCGAGCTGAAAGAAAGCTGTGATACGCCGCGTACAGCGCCCAAATTTGCTCGGACAGAAAAGGGCGGACTCGCTCCGTCTCGTTCTGCTTCTTCATGAAGTTCAAGTGGTCGGCATTCTTCAACAATTGCTCGAAGGTGGATTGCGTTCCTGGATGGGATGCGTTTTCCTCCAACCAATCTTCCGATAGTAATGAAACCATCATGGTCGCCGCAGATACCGTTTGCCAGCTAAGAACCGATTCCCAGACTTTGTTTACTGCGCTAATGCGATGTTCAAGAAGAGCACTCTCCACCTGCGCGTTTGCCGAAGTACCAGCAAGTGCGACATCTTTGATGCGTTGAGAGGCTCTATCTAAATCTGACTTGAGTTTCGTCAGTTCCCGCTCTGTGTCCAGTCGGATGCTTGCTGTCAGCCGCTCCTTTATCCAGGTTCGCCCGAGCCAGAGGGCTGCGGCAACCAGCGCAGCGGAGCCGACAGAAGATAGGACCAATTCAAGCATGGCGAGCCGGCTCCAGAATACCTAACTAGAGTTAGATGACATGCGAAAAGCGGTCATCGTTCTTAAAAAAAATAAATTTATCCATAAATATGAGAGTGAGCAATCGCAAGCAAAGTTTTTAGGCACACTTAAAAATTTCGAGATTGAGGCCTGTTGTTAGTCGCCCAAGTCCTGTGATGGAGTGACTGCTTTTGGCCGATAGCACCATTACGTTCAACGCTGCCGAAAGCAGTCGCTAGCTGTTTGGATTCCTGCACTGAGCGTCAGCTCTTGGGTGCTAGAACGATGACGTATTTTCGGCCAGAAGCAGTCACTTTCGCGGTCTGAAGGCAGAGAGGATACTCAACATCGAGTACATGAGTGCGTCGCCGGTCAGCAGGATATCGCTCGCTTTCTGATGCAGCGGTACAACTGGGAACAGCCACACTATTTCAATGCTGGGCTACCGCCAGCGTTGTGTGAGGAAAAACTTAACGCAGTTTCGGGGAGCTAGAATTCTCTCCTTGATCAACAGGATTTTTAAAGCCATGGCAAGCACTTACGAAGCTGCACGTTTTCTCGACTACTACCTAGACGATTCGGTGGAATCTGAATATGCAGTGATGCTGAGTGCTCCATGGGGAGCTGGGAAAACCCATTTTATTAAAAGCTATCTGGATGCTAGGGCTGCTGGACTATCGCCTAATGAACGACCTAGCTACCTGTACGCTAGCCTGTATGGTGTGGCTTCGGTGGGTGCGATCCATGACCAGTTTTTCGCGCAGGCACACCCTCACCTCAGTTCAAAAACCTCTCGGATTATCGGGTCTGCGCTTTCTGGTGCGATAGAGAAATTCGGCGGGATGAAAGGGACTGACCAGCTTGCAAGAGATATGCTGCTCAAGCTGGATGGAAAAATTCTCGTCATTGATGATCTCGAACGCTGTTCTATGAAAATCCCGGATATTTTGGGCTTCATCAACAGCTTCGTCGAGCATGAAAAGTTGAAGGTCATCATCCTTGCCAACGAAGAAGAGATCTCCGAAAAGGAAGGTTACGAGAGGCAGAAGGAAAAGCTTGTAGGCAAGACAATTCAGGTCAAGGCAGATCCCTCCGAGGTGTTGGATAAGCTCACAGCGAGGCTTAAAACACATTTGGTGCGTGAAGTCGTGACGCGTGAAAGAACTGCGTTGCTGGCTACGTTCAACGGGTCAACGCACCCTAACTACCGGAATCTACGCGCCATTCTGGAGGATTTTGAGCGTCTTGTGGAGGCTGTCGATGTTCGGTTGCGGGACAAGCCAGAAGCAATGAAGCAGCTACTTCTGTATATGATCGCGACCGGAGGCGAGTCGAGAAGCGGTGCTTTGGACAGGGAAGCACTCAGATTACTTCGCACCAGTCAACTCCCTACAAGCCTTCTGTCAAACAAAGAGATATCCCCTGCGGAAAAGCAATTTGATCAATTGAAGAGTAAATACCCAGAGGTAAAATGGTCTGACCCTATCGTCAGCCCAGAGCATATTTCAGAACTATTTTTCACAGGCAAAATTGACGTCGACAAAATTAATGAAAGCCTTGCCCGTCACCCTGAGATTGCTGGTCACGAGAATATCCCGGCATGGAGGCTTCTGTGGGACTGGACCAGATTACCGAAGAGCGAGTACCGGAAAGCAAAAATGGCGTTTCTGAGCCAGCTCAACGAACGCAGTATGGTTCATCCAGGTTTAATTTTGCACGCAGCAGGCATTGTAATTTCGCTACGCCAGTTTGGAGATCCGGTATTAGGAGAAGACTGTTCGGTGGAGCAGTATTTCTCTGATTATGTTTCATGCCTGTTGAACTTAAATACGCTTCAGACTGATACTAGTGCGTTTGGACTTCGTGGAACTGGTGCATTCGGCCTCGGTTACTCGTCATCTGATACCCCGGAATTCCAAGCCATCCTCAATATGATGAAAGTGGCCTTAGACGAAGTGCTCCGTCGTCAGATGCAAGCAGTCGCCAGAAGCTACGTTGAGCGACTGGCCGCTAGCACTGATAGCTACAGTTCGCTGTATGAGTATGGTCTCCAAGAAGGTAACTACGCCGCCACGCCTTTCCTTCAGTACATTAATGTGGAAGAGTTCTCGAAGCTGCTAATCATTGAATCCTGCTCAAATGATCAGCTTTTTGCGAGCCTGGTCAAGCGCTACGAACATGACTTTACGAGCCAGAGAGCATTGGCTGATGAGTATGACTGGACTAACAGCTTGAAGGCAGAACTGCTGAGGATCATTAACACCGAAACAGCTCCGTTTGCCCAGGTGCTGAAACTGCGAGTGGATTATTACTTAGGAAAAATTGGCGAAGGGATCGGTCGGCCTAGTGCCAAGCCCTAAGTCAAATAGGATTGCTTTTGGATTGAAGGTGCGAGAACTGGCTTGGACCGCATGCTCTGATCATGGAGCTTGACGATAAGCCAATCGAGCGAGCACAGGATCTGTTGTTCTTTTCGGCCATGACCGACCACGAGTTGTGACAACCTTTTTCCTGTCTGCTGTTTCCCCAATGTCTGCTGTTGGCCGAGCTCAGTCGGTCATGACCAGCAGCCTGGTCAGCCCAAACCGGCAAAGGCGGTCTGTTCGACTGTAATACGCATAGACCTCGGCGAGCATTCTGCACAGCGCCGCTTTGTCATCGATTGACGAGGCCAGAACGCAAAAGCGCCATTGCTATCTCTAGCCAATCCGAACAAGCTGCCTCAAAGCCCGCATCAGCGGGCTTTTTCGCATTGGCGGAATGCATCGTCATACTCAGATACCAGTCAAAAGCTAAAAATTAGGTAAAGCCTATTTATAAATTATTAGGCTATGCCTTATTATTCATCCGTCGCAGCAAAGCGATGGGTGCCAAGTGATCGAGCCAGCACCGCAGTTCATGCAGTCGCACGGCTGGGTAAACACAGGGCACCGCGGGCGGCAGCGGGATACAAAAGGTCGTCGGTCGCTCTAGTCAGTACTGCTCTGCCCCCGGATGGGATCGGCAACAGGAACATCGAAAGGCCACGCGAAATCCATCCGCTGGGTTCCATACGGCGGTGAGGCATTCCGGGAGGCCAAGAGCAAAAACGCCCACCGAGCAATCGGCGCCAGCCCCTGAGCGACATCAGGGCGCAAACCAGAGTCTTGCCTGCAGGGCTCCGGTTTGTCTATCGACCTCGCCTGCGCCAAGACCTATGGGCATCACGCCAGCACATAAGCATCTTGAGCAAGGCCAACAACGCCGCCGCGCCGATCTTGAACCTCAAAAGCGATAGAGAAACGTCGCCCTTCGAGGTTGCCGTAGCAAAGGAGTGCAGAAGGAACATGAAGCCCAACGTAAACGGCCAGGACAAGAAGGCGATGTATGCAAACTCCAACCGGTTGCGAATCGTCCAACGCAGGATTCTTTTCGTAGTGGCAGGGGCCTGGAGTGCGGACTTCTTTTTCAACCCCAGCGCGGACATCGCCCTGGTTTTGAACCTCTCAATCCTGGCTCTGCTCATTTTCTGTGTGGTGCTTCAAGTTGCGCTGATGCGCTCATCGTAACAACCGCGCATTCACATATCCGCCTTGCCGCCGTAAGCGGCAGCCATCCGGCGTGACCACTCTAGCAGGTACGGCAGTTCAGGAATGGGCCTGGGCTGCCGGCAATCAGGAGCACGGCGCTTGCGCCGTGGCGACAGTGGTCACGCCAAATGGCAAGTCAGGTTTACTTCTTCCCACCGCCAACAAGGTTGACGCTGCCGTCTGCCAAGTTATTGAGAAGCTCGCGATACGCGTTCACCAAGTGATCGCGGCCAAGCCTGAAGTCGGGGTCCGTTCTATCAGGTCCGTCCTGATGCTTGGCATCGAGCTGTGCAGCGCGCAGCTCTCTCGCTACCTGATGTGCAGTCTCGGGTGGTAGCGCCTTGACGACTGCCGTCAAGATCATCGACAGCGCAGCGAATGCGCCAGATTCCTCCTGGGTCATGAAGCACCTCCAGTCTGAGAAATCATTTTAGTTTCCAGCCGGCCCCGGGGCTTGCACCCTCCCCCTCTGCCCCTTCGCCAGGTAGTCCCGAAAGGTCACCGGCTCCGCGATAAAGGGGTCTGTCGAATGGCCGCGCATGCGAGAGTGATCGATTCAATTTTTATAGCTGCTTACGCTTACTGCATAGGCGCTACGGAGCATTTCAAGACAAACCTCGCAGCAGCACTGATACTGCACGCAGCCACACGCATATGGCTGCGCAAACAGCAACAGCCCTTGAGCAACCTCAGCGATGCACACCAGAGCCATGTGACAGATGGCAGCGGTATGGGTACAGTGGGCTGATGACACGCATCAACACCACAGAGATATGGGAGCGGCACGGCTACAAGGTCGAACGCATTGAGCAACCCATGGGTGCGCCCCTGCGCAATGTATATGGGCCCGATGGTGTGCTGCTGATCGAGGATGCCGAATACACCCAGGAGACTGAAGCCCTGCGCGACCTTGGATTCATCGACTAAGCGCCGTCCGCATCGGGCGCGCCCTTCCATCGGCCACCGACAGGTGGTTTTTTTGCGTCCGGAGATTTCGAGAGTGGAGTCAGCAGCTGGGGCGTCGCATGCGGTGCACGCAAGATTTCGCATGAGCCAGGTTGGCCAGGCAGGGGTTTGGAGAGGTGGCAGACCTTGCAAGCGTCTATTTTTCAAGGGCGCCGTTTAAGGTCATTTAAAGGAGTACCGTGGACCGAGGCAGTCAATCTTGATCTGCCACCCTAGACCGGAGGTCTACTTGTCAGATAACCCCATTCCCATCTCCACCCCATCCTTTTTGGACACCTTGAAGCTGATGTTCTTTTTCACGGATGGGCTCCCAGCCCCACAGGAACAAGGCAAACCGCGCGTACCGAAAAAAAGGAATGAAGAAGAGCAGCGGCAGCAACGCAAACAGTAGCGATATGGACAGAAGTTCTGTCACGTCAGGGCTGGGATGGTTGCGTCGAGCAGCCGTTTAGAAAGAACGGCCAAGCCACCTTCTCGGTTGTTTTCCAGCAGCGTTTAAGGTCTTTAAAAAGCGTACCGTGGACACATGCAAGTCATCTTGATTTGCTGTTTTAGACCGGAGGTCTATATGTTTCCACTCCTTGTGTACCAGAGGTACGTCGCATTCTGGCGCGACATGTGGTCGATCATCCTCGAGCCCATCTCCGAGCTTCCGCCAAGCCCTTCAAGTTTCGAACAAGAGCCTTCCACCAAGCCCGAAGCGCAGCAGCCCGCGCACCCTGCAGAGGCAACCACGGACAAGGCCTGACTCCACGGCTGCTTGAGCCTGAAGAGCAAGAAATCCGGATCCTGAGCCACCTTTCAAGGTGGCTTTTTCGTTGTGGAAGCGACTGCGAATGACGCCCCGCGGTTCATTCCTGACGTGGGCTTTGAGCGCGCCGTTTAAGGGT
>Ga0268257_1000404_pt1 | contig 53991 bp, 52 predicted proteins | sample AgamicAtPrz_FD_200249 | JGI IMG/M metagenome (GOLD analysis project Ga0268257, IMG submission 200249) | Agave microbial communities from Guanajuato, Mexico - At.P.rz (v2) (version 3) | ecosystem: Host-associated > Plants > Phyllosphere > Phylloplane/Leaf | place: Guanajuato, Mexico | collected... | reverse complement strand
AGAAGCCGTGCGTCGCTTCAAGAAGGGCGACGAGCTGGAAACCGTCATCCTGTCGGTTGACCCAGAGCGCGAGCGCATCTCCCTGGGCATCAAGCAGCTGGAAGACGATCCGTTCTCCAACTTCGTTGCTGTCAACGACAAGGGCGCTATCGTCAAGGGTATCGTCAAGGAAGTTGACGCCAAGGGCGCTATCGTGACCCTGGCTGACGACATCGAAGCTACTCTGAAAGCTTCCGAAATCAGCCGTGACCGCGTTGAAGACGCCCGTAACGTGCTGAAGGAAGGCGAAGAGATCGAAGCCAAGATCATCAGCGTCGACCGCAAGTCCCGCGTCATCAGCCTGTCCATCAAGTCGAAGGACGATGCTGAAGAGCGCGAAGCCATCCAGAGCCTGAAAAACGCTCCGGAAGCGGCTGCCGACACCACCATGGCCGCGCTGCTGCGCGAAGCTATGGCCAAGCAGAACTGAGTTCTGTTTGATCGGTAAAAAGGGCGACCCTCGGGTCGCCCTTTTTTGTGCTTGTGATTTCTCAGCAGGGGTGGAGCCTCAGGTGCCCTGGCCCGATTCCTGGCGGCTTGTCACGACTGTGAACAAATCCTTACCTTGAATTTTTTTGTTTAGTCAAGAACCGGCCTGTTCAAATCGCTCGGAGCGTGCTACAAACTGATTAAGCAATGATCTAGCTGCTTGATAACGAAGGGAAAAATATGACGAAGTCGGAGCTGATCGAACGTATTGTCACCCATCAGGGGCTACTCTCGTCCAAGGACGTCGAGTTGGCCATCAAGACCATGCTTGAGCAGATGTCGCAGTGCCTGGCGACCGGGGATCGTATCGAGATCCGTGGCTTCGGCAGCTTTTCCCTGCACTATCGCGCGCCCCGTGTAGGACGCAACCCCAAGACCGGTCAGTCGGTCAGCCTGGACGGCAAGTACGTGCCACACTTCAAGCCTGGCAAGGAACTGCGTGATCGGGTCAATGAAGAAGAGCATGAGCCCGGCTGAGCCATTCAAGGAGTGATCCATGCGTAATCTCAAGCGCGCCCTGGCGGCGCTGTTCGTGTTGCTGCTGGCGGCCATTGTGCTGTTCTTCGTGCTGGAGAACCAGCAAGCCGTGACGTTGGTGTTGTTTGGTTGGTCAGCGCCCGCAGTGCCGGTTGCGGTGCTGGTGCTGGCGGCATTGGTGATTGGCTTGGCTGTTGGCCCGTTGCTGGGGGTCTATGGCTTGATGCGAGGTAAGAGCAAGATTCGCGCCTCGGCCCGTCAAGCGGCGCTTATCGGTAAATAGGATATTTCCTACGCAGCATTAAGACTTGTAGCCTTTGTTGGCCAGAGTTGGGGTGTCCTAATAGCGCCCTTTCTGTACTGGCTGGCTGGAGGGCGGCAAGGTGGACGCGGGCTTACGTGGTCCGATACTTTGCGGTGATCCCTCTGTCGAGCTGTTGCCCTTGGTGCTCGAAAATCCCTATCGGCTCGAGATCAGTGACGAGTCTTCGCGTGGGCGATGATTGCTTACGCTGCTCGAGGTGCATATTGAACCCATCCCTTTCGAGTATTGGCCTGTTGCCATCGACCGGCCTGGGCTGTATTGCGCTATCCGCTTACAGCGTGCTGGCCTTGCTGGGTTCGGCCTATGTCGAGTATGAGGTGCGCCTTGCTGGCAAAGGAATGTGCAGCGGCGGGTGGATTCTCGACTATCTTAAAGCGATGCTCGGTGATCTGCGGCGCGAGGTCCTGCTTGTAGGTTATCAGGCCAAGGGTATGCCAGGTGCGGTGATTCAAGCGAGTCGTGTAGTCGAAGGCGTCGGGTGAGTTGACCTTGGGCGACTGTACGAGGTGCGGGCAAAGGTGCTGACCCTGGGTGGGGTGTCGGGGCATGCGGATCAATGGGGCTTGCTCGCGTTTGCTCAGGGGGGGGGCTGCGAAGCGTGTGCCTCGCTGTTGGTGCATGGCGCGTGCCGGCACACAGGCGTTGGTGCAGGTTTTGCGCCGAGAGTTGCCTGAAGGCTCGCTCGTCGCGGTCGTGGGGTATGAGGGGAACTAATTATCGGGCAATCTCTCTACAGCAAGCTAAAGTAAAACGATGCGCCATGAGCGAAGTTGCAAAATGCCAGCAATGGGAGGGTGTTTTGTGTCGGGTTGTGTGGAAGGTTTAATTTGTAGAAGCTAAGGAAAAGTAGAATAAATGCGCAATGAACGTGAGCGCCCCGGTGAGGATGAAATTGATGTCTTTGAGCTATGTGAGTCGTTGTGGAGGCAGAAACTCCTGATTTTCGTGGTTGCGGTCATTGTTTTTGCGGGTGCTGTTCTCTATGCATTCTGGGCGTCGCCGGTCTACCAGGCCAAGCTTTTCTTGCGTCCCCCCTTGCAGGCCGATCTGGCCGTGCTCAATCAGGGGCGGGGTGGCGACTCCAATCTTGCCATGGTGTCGGTCAAGGATGGTTTCGATGCGTTTGTGCGTAATCTCGAATCGGAGGCCATGCGTCGAAAATTCTTCGAGACCATTTATTTGCCTGCGTTAACTGAGCAGCAGCGCAGAGCTTCTCGCAGTGATCTGTATACCCGATTCCTGGCCAGTGTTTCAGTGGGTGCGCTCTCCGGGGAAAATCCGGGCGATGTCTCCATTCGGATGGAGGCGCCAGATCCGGTGCGTTCTGGTGAGTGGGTCAGTTTGTATGCGGCGTTTGCGGGGGAGCTTGGCAGGGATGAGATTGTTCAGAACATCATTACCGACGCGCGAACCAAAGCCAATAACATAGAGCAGGCGATAATGCTCGCGCGCGAGGGGGCCAGGGGGCAGCGCGAGGACAGGATCGTCAAGCTCACGGAATCCCTGGGCGTTGCCCGCAGCATGGGGCTGGAGGTGCCACCGATGATCATCTCTGGCCAGGGCTCCGATGGTGATCGCGGATCGCTTGATTACCTGCGCGGCATCAAGGCGCTTGAGGCGGAAATCAAAAGCCTGCGCGAGCGCGAGTCGGACGACCCCTTTGTCGCTGATCTGCGCAAGCAACAAGAGTTGTTGGCCTTCTATCGTTCTTTGAAGATTGATCCGGAGCAGGTGCGCATCTACAGGCAGGATGGTGCTGTAGAGGTGTCGGAAGACCCGGTGCGGCCCAACAGGAAACTGGTCGTGGCGGGAGGCTTGCTTTTGGGGTTGGTTTTAGGTGGAGGGCTTGCCTTGATGCGGCATTTCTGGATGCGGCGCCGTGCGGGGGACGCAGGCTAGTGCATCTTTCCCATTTGCGGGTTGACCGGCGTTGCGTGTGAATGGCTGCCGGTCGCATGCAAGTTATTGACAGTGTACAAAGGGCGAGCGAGCATGCGCTCGAACTTCGAATGTGGCGCAGCAGGTACAGAACATGGCTTTTTTGACGCAATCCCAGTTGCAGGCAATGGGATTCAAGCACTTGGGTGTGGATGTAAAGATCAGTGACAAGGCTTCGATCTATAATTGTGATCTTATTGAAATAGGTGATCACTCGCGCATTGATGATTTTTGCGTTGTTTCTGGGCGAGTCACTATCGGGCGTAATGTGCATATCGCGGTGTTCAATAATGTCGCGGGTGGTGAGCTCGGAGTGACGATGGAGGACTTCTCCGGGTTGGCGTATGGTTGTCATGTGTTCTCACAATCTGATGACTACACGGGCAAGAGCATGACAAATCCGACAGTGCCGGCCCAGTTCAAGAGTGAAACCAAGGCCCCCGTCGTTATTGGGCGTCATGTTATTGTGGGAACTTCCTCTATTGTCATGCCGGGTGTGACATTGGCAGAAGGGTGTTCGGTAGGAGCAATGAGTTGGATTACGAAGTCCACCGAGCCCTGGGGGGTTTACTTTGGTATTCCGGCAAAACGTATAAAAAACCGCTCCAGGAAGCTGCTGGAGCTCGAGGCTGAATACCTGGCTGGCGCTGGTGAGCAGTAATGCGCGGCTGAGCGCCGTTAGAGCGTGTGCGGTTGATGCAGCTCAGGCACGGCGCGGTGTCAAGGCTATCACGATGGCTGCGTCTCGGTTACCATCAGTACGGCTCTACGATTCGCCGACTGACCATGAAGCCTCAGGTTAAACGCATGCGCGTCGATCAAGCTGAGGGCGAGGCTGATCAGTATCAGAGTGCTCCCCTGTCTGCCTATGATGGCTATCGTGGGCTAGGCCAGTCGGTGCAATAATCGAATTTTTAATTTCCCAGTGAGCAGCGCCATGATCCCATTCAATAAACCACCCTATACCGGCAAAGAAGACGACCATGTTCTGAAGGCCATGCGTGCGTCGAAAATGTCGGGGGACGGTGAGTATACGGTGCTCTGCCACAAGTGGTTTGAAAGTAATGTTGGCTGTAAAAAGGCATTATTGACACCTTCCTGTACCCAGGCGTTGGAAATGGCTGCGATTCTCATCGATATCCAGCCCGGCGATGAAGTCATCATGCCGAGCTATACGTTTGTGAGCACGGCCAATGCCTTTGTCTTGCGCGGTGCGAATATTGTATTCGTCGATGTGCGGCCGGACACGATGAATATCGATGAGCAATTGATTGAAGTCGCCATTACGCCAAGAACCAAGGCTATTGTGCCTGTTCATTATGCCGGCGTGGCCTGTGAGATGGATGTCATCATGGCGCTCGCCGAAAAGCATAAGTTGTATGTTATCGAAGATGCTGCTCAGGGGATGAAGGCTACGTATAAAGGGCGAGCCCTCGGTACCATTGGTCATCTGGCGGCGTATAGCTTCCATGAAACCAAGAACTACACCAGTGGTGGTGAAGGTGGGCTGTTGCTGATCAATGATGAGCGCTTTGTCACGCGCGCAGAGATTGTTCGGGAAAAAGGCACCAATCGTAGTCAGTTCTGGCGAGGCATGGTGGACAAGTATACCTGGGTGGATGTAGGCAGCAGTTATTTGCCTTCGGAGTTACAGGCCGCCTACTTGTATGGGCAGTTGCAGAGCTCCGAGGAAATCAATCAAGCTCGCCGTCAGCTCTGGGACAACTATTACCAGGCGTTTGCCAGCCTGCAGGAAAAAGGCCTGGAGTTGCCGATCGTGCCGGAAGGCTGCGAGCACAATGCGCACATGTTCTATGTGAAGCTGAAAGATTTGCAGGTGCGTGGTGCCTTTATTGAGTCGCTCAAGGCGCAGGGTGTGCTGTCGGTGTTTCATTATGTGCCGTTGCACTCGTCACCTTGCGGACTCAAGTGGGGGCGATTCAGTGGTGATGACACCTATACCACGGCCGACAGCGAACGTTTGGTCAGGCTGCCTATCTGGTATGGCATGACCGAGGCCGAACAGGGTCAGGTGATTTCCAGTGTTCGGCATTTCATGGGCACACTGTGAGTCGAACTTCCACTCTGAAGACTGCTTTTCTCACCGGTTCGGCTCACCTTTCAAGAATTGCGGTCGGGTTCTTGCTGGTCAAGGTGATTGCTTATTACCTTGGTCCTGAAGGGATGGGCGGCATCGGGCACTTCATGAGCCTGGCGACCATCGTCTACATGGTGGCGGGCGGGGGGATCACCAACGCGGTCATCAAATATGCCTCCGAATACAACCAGCAGCCACGCCGGTTGTTAAGGATGATTGACGTTTCTGCCAGCTACTCGCTGGTGTGCTGCCTGATCGTCGGTGTGGTCGGCATCGTCTTTAGCGGGCCTGTGGCGTCCCTGGTGTTCGCTGACAGTGGCAAATGGTGGCTGGTGGCCATGCTGGCGTTGGCGCAATTCTTCTACGCCTATGTCAACCTGGTGGTTGGTGTTGCTAATGGCTTGCTGGCTACCCATGTGTACTCCCGTATCCAGATTTCCGGAAGCCTGCTTGCAGCCTTGCTGGTCACCGGCTTGGTCTCCAGTCAAGGTTTCGTGGGCGCGGCCCTGGCAGTCATGGCTATCTACCTGGCGCCAGCATGTGGCGCGGTCTACTTTCACCTGCGTTCGAGTTTCAGGGGCCGGGTCAGGCTTGTCACGCCTGGCCGTGACGAAGTGCTGCGTCTGGCCCGGTTCAGCGGCATGATGATCGTTAGTGCTGCCAGTTTTCCCGTCGTGGAGATGATTGTTCGGCAGTTGCTCATCAAGGATGCTGGTTACGAGGAGGCAGGCCTGTGGCAAGGGCTTATAAAGCTTTCATCAGCCTACCTGGGGTTCTTCACGATTTTCCTGTCGTACTACTTCATGCCTCTGATCTCGCGGGAGAGCAGCAAAGTCGTGATCAAACGCTTGACCCTGAAGATGTTGGCGGCGGTCGTGCTGCTGTTCCTGGTGGGTGCGGGTGTCTTGTATGCCGGGCGCGGGTTCTTCATCACCTACCTGTTGTCGGCAGAATTTGGGCGGGCCGCTGATTATCTGAGCTATCAGTTGGTCGGGGACGGTTTCAGGGTGGCCGCGTATGTGATCGGCTTCGTGGCGATCGCCAAGGCTTCGGTGCGTCTTTATGTGGCGGCCGAAATTCTCCAGAACGGTATGTTCCTGTTGCTGGCGCACCTGTTCAGCCTCTCGGCGAGTGGGGCGCTGCCGGTGGTTCAAGCCTATGCAGTGACATACCTGATCTATTTCATTGTTGCGCTCGCTTGTTTTGCGGTGTACGTCGGCCGGCGCAGCCGTAAAGGGGGAGTTGATGCTGTTCCTCGCTAATGTTCTTGAGCTCAATGGCGGAACGACTTTCCTTGTGCGCGTGGCGCGTGAGTATGCCGCGCGGGGCCGGCGTGTCGCGGTGCTGGTGATGTTCGAGATCATCGACCCGAAGCTCGAAGCGCAATTGGCGCAGTACGCCGATATCTATCGCCTGGCACGGTTCTCCCGTGGGGCGCCTGCGTTCATGTTCCGTAATCAGCTTGGAACATTCATGCCCCTCGATCATGCTGCGATCAATCAGGTCGTGGCACGTCATGGCGGGCATGTGCATGCCATGGGCGTCTTTGGCATTCTGCTGCTCAAGCGTCTGGTGTCTGCAGGCGTCATGCTGAACAGCATCAGCTTTGGGATCTATCACCAGAACGAGATCATGTACCGCCAGGTGCCGGCGTACTTCTCGCGAAAGGCGCAGGCGTTGTTTGCGGCATTGCCGGCCCGATCGGTGGTGTTCTTCAACGAGTATACCCAGCGTTCCCACGCCCGCTTTTTCCAGCGCGACTACCAGGCGTCGGCCGTGCTGCCTATAGGTGTCGACCTGCCAGAGTGGGAAGGGCAGAGCATTGGCCAAAGCGACTCGCTCAGGATCGTATCGATTGGCAACCTGCATCCATTCAAGGCCTACAACGCTCATATCATCAGGGCGCTCGGGGCGCTGCGTGCGGCGCGTCCGGGGATGACTTATGAAATCTATGGCTCAGGGGTCAATGAAGCCGCCTTGAAAGCGTTGGCGCAAGCGCAAGGGGTCGCGGAGCATGTCAAGTTCAAAGGGGTGATTGCCTACGGTGAGATTCCCCAGGTGTTGTCGGGCAGTTTCGCGTTCGTCGGCAGTGGCACTTCCATCATTGAGGCTGCCGCACTAGGTATTCCGTCCCTGGTGGGGATCGAGTCGATCGAGCAGCCCCTGACCTATGGCTTTTTGTCGGATGTCATTGGCTATTCATACAATGAGATGGGGGCAGACCAACCCTTGGTTGCCATTCAGGACAAGCTGCTGTCCTTGAATGCACCAGAGGTTTGGCAGCGTACCGCCGATGCCTGCCGAGCCAAAGCGGAAACCTTCTCGGTCGTCCGTACTGTCAGGGGACTCGAGCAAGTGGCGAGCGAGAGCGACGCGCTTGTCGACTTCAGGGCTTGTCGGTACAGCAATGTGCTTGGGCTGGGGTCGCTGCTCGGATGGGCGGTCAGGGAGCGGTTGGGGGGCTCGTCGGCATTTTCCGAGCGTCGCGAGCAGGGTAGCCTGGCTGAGGTGGCGCAGAAGCGATGAAAATTTCTGTCGGCAAGCTGGTGGCTTTCTGTTGGGCCTTGTCGCTTGCCTGCGTGGGACTGATGTTGCTGCCGTATGCGGTGGCGGGTGACCAGCAGTTCTACCGAGGCTTTTACGAGAGCGTCCCCGGCTTGTCCCTCGACCAGGGCTATGCGTTCTACAAGAACCAGCTGGGCACCAGTGAACCGGGCTATTTCCTGTTGATGTACCTGCTGTCACCTTGGTTGCCCAAAGATGTTGTCATCGGTTTTCTCAACTTCGTTCTGTATTACCATGTGTTCCTGTGGCTACGTCGCCAGCGCGTATCGATGTTGTTGTATCCGCTGCTGGCCTGCAATTTCTACCTGATGGTGCTGAGCTTTTCGGCCGAGCGGGTGAAGCTTGCGTTGGTGTTTTTCCTAGTTGGCTATTCGCTGCGCGGCGTATTGCGCTACCTGGCGCTCGGGTTGTCGTTGGTCACCCAGGTACAGATGCTGCTGCTGTTGCTCGGCGCGCGCGTCGAGGGAGTCCTGGCAGTCTGCAGGCAGTTGGCCCGAGGGCGTGTGGGGAGTGGTTTCGTATCAATGCTGCTGACGCTGCTGGGTGGGCTGGTCCTGCTGCTGTTGCTCCGTGAGCATATCGCGTCGAAGTTTTCACATTATGCTGGCGTCTGGGGTGGTGCGACGGCATTGATCAAACCGTTGATCTTCACGGCGATGACCCTCTTCTATGCCAGGGGGCGCGTTCTCGAGGCGTTCCTGGTGTCGCTGCCCATGGTTGTGGCCGCGTATTTCATCGGTTCCGAGCGGGTGGTCATTTTCTCTTATTTCGTATTCATGTTTTACGCGGCGCCGTATCGCCGCGGGTTGAATCTTGGCGTGGTCGCGGCCTCGGGGTTTTTCGCCTATGGCGGCATCGGCTTCTTGCGTCGCATGGTCGAGTTTGGAGATGGCTTTGCTGGCATCTACTGACGCAACTTTCGGGCATGCCGGGGCATTCGGCCCCAGTACCGCCGGTCATGCACACCGGCCAGCGTCGGACGCAGGAGCCAACCCAGGCGCCGATTCGTTTACAATGACCAATTGGTCTGAGCTTGATTGGGTTTTCATCGAGCAGATCGTGTTGATGCGTGGCGTTCGACGCCGCGACGGCAAGCCCGGCACTGCAACGCCGAAATGGCAACTTGATTGAACGCCCAGCCCATCGTATTCGGGAAACCTTATGTTTAGCGGAAAAACTCTTCTTATTTCTGGTGGTACTGGTTCATTTGGTAACGCGGTGCTCAAGCGTTTTCTCGATACCGATATCGGTGAGATCCGGATCTTCAGTCGGGATGAGAAAAAGCAAGATGACATGCGCAAGCGCTACGCCAATAGCAAGCTGAAGTTTTATATCGGCGATGTTCGTGATTATCAAAGTGTTCTGAATGCGACGCGTGGTGTTGATTATATTTTTCATGCTGCTGCGCTGAAGCAGGTGCCTTCGTGCGAATTCCATCCGATGGAGGCAGTCAAGACCAACGTCATCGGCACCGAGAATCTGCTCGAGGCGGCTATTCAGAATAGTGTCAGCAGGGTCGTCTGCCTGAGCACCGACAAAGCGGTCTACCCGATCAACGCCATGGGTATCTCCAAGGCGATGATGGAGAAGGTCATGGTCGCCAAGTCGCGCAATGTCGACAGCACGCGCACGGTGATTTGCGGTACGCGCTATGGCAACGTAATGGCCTCGCGAGGCTCGGTGATTCCACTGTTCGTCGACCAGATCCGCGCCGGTCAGTCATTGACGCTGACCGATCCGAACATGACCCGATTCATGATGACCCTGGCCGACGCCGTCGACCTGGTGCTGTTCGCCTTCGAGCATGGCGAGAACGGCGACCTGTTCGTGCAGAAGGCGCCCGCAGCGACCGTGGAAACGCTGGCCAAGGCCTTGACTGGCCTACTCGGACAACCGGAGCACCCGATTCAGGTGATTGGCACACGCCACGGTGAAAAGCTTTACGAAGCCTTGTTGAGCCGGGAGGAAATGGCCTGTGCGGAAGATATGGGGGACTACTACCGTGTGCCGCCGGACCTGCGCGACCTGAACTACGCCAAGTTCGTCGAGCAGGGTGAGGAAAAAATTTCCCATACCGAAGACTACAACTCCCACAATACCGAGCGCCTGGATGTCGAGGGCATGCAGCAGTTGCTGCTCAAGCTCGAGTTCATGCAGGCGATCCAGCGCGGCGAGCATGCCGTTCCGGAGGAGTGATCGATGAATGTCCTTATTACGGGCGCCGATGGATTTATCGGCAAGAACCTGCTGGTGCATCTGCAGGAGCTGAAGGATGTCGTCGTCGTTACCTTCACGCGGGATGATGATGTGGCCTCGCTGCCTGCCAAGGTCGCCGGCGCCGACTTCATCTTCCACCTGGCCGGCATCAATCGTCCGCAGGACCCAAAGGAATTCACCTCTGGCAATGTCGACCTGACTCGGGCGTTGGCTGATGCCGTGCGCGCGACGGGGCGGTCCGTGCCGATCCTGTACACCTCATCCACCCAGGCGGCCCTGGACAACGTATACGGTGCCAGCAAGCGTGGCGCGGAAGAGGTCCTGCAGGATCTGCACGCGCAAACTGGTTCGCCGGTCCACCTGTTCCGCCTGCCCAATGTATTCGGCAAATGGGCGCGGTCGAACTACAACTCGGCGGTCGCCACGTTTTGCTACAACATTGCCCGTGACCTGCCGATCCAGATCAACGACCCGCAGGCGCGCGTCAGCCTGGTGTACATCGACGACGTGGTGCGCTGCTTCCTTCAAGTGATGCGTGGCGAGCGCATCGATCAGGTCGAGCCGCAGTACGACGTCAGCGTCGGCGAGATCGCCGCGCACCTGCAGGCGTTTCGCGACAGTCGCAAAAACCTGATCACCGAGCCGGTCGGCACCGGTTTCATCCGCGCGCTGTATTCGACCTATGTCAGCTACCTGCCGCAGGACCGCTTCACCTATGAGGTGCCCAAGTATGGCGATGAGCGTGGGGTGTTCGTCGAAATGCTCAAGACCGGCGACAGCGGCCAGTTTTCCTATTTCACCGCGCACCCTGGCGTGACCCGTGGTGGCCACTACCACCACACCAAGACCGAGAAGTTCCTGGTCATCAAGGGCCAGGCGAACTTCCGCTTCCGCCATATGGTGACCGGCGAATTCTACGAGTTGCAGACTGCCGGCGATAAGCCGGTCATCGTCGAGACCGTCCCAGGCTGGACCCACGACATCACCAACGTCGGTGATGAAGAGATGGTCGTCATGCTGTGGGCCAACGAGATCTTCGATCGCGAACACCCTGACACTTACGCCAAGCCGCTGAACGCCTGACGGCCCAGATCCAAGGAACGCCCATGAAGAAGTTGAAGGTTGTCACCGTCGTCGGCACCCGTCCGGAAATCATTCGCCTGGCGCGGGTGATGGTGGCCCTGGACCAGCACTGCGACCATGTGCTGGTGCACACCGGCCAGAATTACGACTATGAGCTGAATGAGATCTTTTTCCAGGACCTCGGCATCCGCAAGCCGGACCACTTCCTCAATGCCGCCGGCGCCACCGGTGCCGAGACCATCGGCAACGTGATCATCGCGGTCGACAAGGTGCTGGCCGAAGTCGAGCCGGAGGCGTTGCTTGTGTTGGGTGACACCAACAGTTGCATGGCGGTGATCCCCGCCAAGCGTCGCAAGATCCCCACGTTCCACATGGAAGCCGGCAACCGCTGCTTCGACATGCGCGTGCCAGAGGAAATCAATCGGCGCATCGTCGACCACACCGCTGACATCAACCTGACCTACAGCACCATCGCGCGCGACTACCTGCTGCGTGAAGGCTTGTCGCCGGACATGGTGATCAAGACCGGCAGCCCGATGTTCGAAGTGCTCAACCATTACCGGGCGTCCATCGAGGGCTCCGATGTCCTGCAGCGCCTGGGCCTGGAAAAGGGTCGCTTCTTCGTCGTCAGCGCGCACCGCGAGGAGAACATCGACGCCGATCGCAACTTCCTCAAGCTGGTGGACGTGCTCAACACGGTGGCCGAGCAATACGACATGCCAGTGATCGTGTCGACCCACCCGCGTACGCAGAAGCGTGTCGATGCCCTGGGCATCAAGTTCCACGCCAATGTGCGCTTGCTCAAGCCGCTGGGGTTCACCGACTACAACAAGTTGCAGCTCGAATCAAAGGCGGTGCTGTCCGACAGCGGCACCATCAACGAAGAGTCGTCGATCCTCAATTTCCCTGCGCTGAATCTGCGCGAGGCCCACGAGCGGCCCGAGGGCATGGAGGAGGCCGCGGTGATGATGACTGGCCTGGAGGTGGAGCGCGTGCTGCAAGGTCTGGCCCTGCTGGAGAGCCAGCCGCGCGGTGAGACGCGTGGTCTGCGCCTGGTCGAGGACTACAGCATGCCGAATGTTTCGGAGAAGGTCGTGCGCATCATCCACAGCTACCGTGACTACGTGATGCGTACAGTCTGGAGAAGGTACTGATCACCCATGACAGTGCGCGTACTCCTGCTGACCCAATGGTTCGATCCCGAGCCGACCTTCAAGGGGATCGTTTTTGCCCGCGAACTCGTGGCCCGAGGCTTCGATGTCGAAGTGGTGACGGGTTTCCCGAACTACCCTGGGGGCAAGGTGTACCCGGGATACAAGGTGAAATTGCTGCAGCGGGAGGTGATCGACGGCGTCAAGGTCACCCGTTTGCCGCTGTATCCCAGCCATGGGCAAAGTGGCATCGGCCGGGTCCTCAATTACGCCAGCTTCGCGGCAAGCAGTCTGTTGTATGGGTTGTTTGGCGCGCGTCGGCCGGATGTCATCTATGCCTATCATCCACCTTTGACGGTGGGTATGAGCGCGGCCTTTATCCGTCTGCTGCGGCGTGTCCCTGTGGTCTACGACATCCAGGACATGTGGCCTGATACCTTGCGCGCAACCGGCATGTTCTCAAATGAGAAGGCCTTGGCGCTGGTGGGGCGGATCTGTGATTGGGTCTATCGCCGCGTCGACCAGATTGTGGTGCTGTCGCCGGGGTTCCAGCGCCTGCTGATCGAGCGGGGGGTGCCGGCGGAAAAGATCGACGTCATCTACAACTGGTGCGCTGAAGACATGATCGGCACCGCGCAAGCACCCGGGCCCGCAGGTTTCCCGGGCGAGGGCAGCTTTCGCGTGTTGTTTGCCGGCAACATGGGCAAGGCCCAGGCGCTGGATGCGGTGATCGATGCCGCCGAGCTGTTGAAGGCCCAGGCTCTTGATATCACCCTGGTGATGCTGGGTGGGGGCGTCGAGGTTGCGCGTTTGCAGGCGCTGGTGCATAAGCGTCAGCTGGATAACGTGGTGTTCCTGCCAGGCGTGCCGATGGCGCAAGTGGGGGCTTATCTGGCCAGCGCCGATGCGCTGATGGTGCACCTGAAGCGTGATCCCTTGTTCCACATCACCATACCGTCCAAGACGCAGGCGTACATGGCTGCCGGCAAGCCTTTGCTGATGGCCGTCGATGGTGATGCGGCGGACCTGGTGCATCGTTCCGGCTGCGGTGTGGTCGCCGAGTGGGAGAACCCGCAATCACTGGCTGACGCCATGGTCGCGCTGGCGAGCCTGGATGCCGATGCGCGCCAGCAGATGGGGCAGAGGGGCAAGCGCTACTACCAGGAGCATCTATCGTTGAAGGTTGGCGTGGAGCGTTTTGGCCAGCATTTCCGGCGGCTTGGCGAGAAATAGTCGGTATTTGGCCTTGGGCCCTCAACTATTCTAAGGAATCCCCATGTTGAAGCGATTGTTTGATGTAGTGGCTGCCGGCCTGGGATTGCTTGTCCTGTCGCCTGTGATCGCCGTCGTGGCGCTGCTGGTTCGCCGCCGATTAGGCTCGCCGGTGTTTTTCCGGCAGGTACGTCCCGGGCTCGATGGCAAGCCTTTCGAGATGGTGAAGTTTCGCACCATGCGTGATGCCCTGGATGCCCAGGGTAATCCCTTGCCGGATGACCAGCGCATGGCGCCGTTCGGCACGTTACTGCGTTCGAGCAGCCTCGATGAGCTGCCGGAGCTATGGAACGTGGTCAAGGGGGACATGAGCCTGGTAGGGCCGCGGCCGCTGTTGATGGAGTATGTGCCGCTTTACGACGCGATGCAGGTGCGTCGCCATGAGGTGCGTCCCGGTGTCACCGGTTGGGCGCAGATCAACGGACGCAATGCGCTGAGCTGGGAAGAGAAGTTCAAGCTGGATGTGTGGTATGTCGATAACCGTTCGTTCTGGCTTGACCTGAAGATTCTCTTCCTGACGGTTAAAAAGGTCCTCGTGCGCGACGGTATCAGTGGCGAAGGTGAGGTGACCATGTCCAAGTTCACCGGGTCGGACAAATGACACGCCTGGCGATACTAGGTGCCAGCGGCCATGGCAAGGTCGTTGCGGATGCCGCGCAGCTCAGCGGTTGGAGCAGTATCGAGTTTTATGATGATGCCTGGCCGCAGCGAACCGTCAATGGCGTCTGGCCGATAATGGGTGATAGCTCGCAGTTGCTGGCGAGTGCGCCGCAGTTCGATGGCATTGTGGTTGCCATTGGCAATAACGCCGTGCGCCGGGAAAAACTGGCCCAGCTCAAGAGTGCCGGTGCGCGCCTCGCAACGATCATTCATCCGACGGCCGTGGTCAGCCAGCACGCCAGAATTGGGGCAGGCAGCGTGCTGTGCGCCGCGGCGGTGGTCAATCCGTTCTGCGAGGTCGGCGAGGGCGCGATACTCAATACTGCGTGTAGCGTTGATCATGACTGTCGGCTGGGGTGTTTCGTACATGTCAGCCCGGGCGCAAGATTGGCTGGTGCCGTGACAGTGGGCGATGAAAGCTGGATTGGCATTGGTGCGTGTGTGCGTCAGCAGATCCAGATCGGTGCACGGGTGATGGTCGCCGCAGGTGCGGCAGTGGTCAGTGATATCTCTGATAATATGACGGTCGCTGGTGTCCCCGCGCGCGTTCGTCAGCCAGTAGAGGGTATTGATGCAGGATGCATCAAACCCGGCGTCTAATGGCGATCTCGACAACAACTTCCGGATAACAGGTACAAACCGTGTTGAATACTTCTTTTTCTCCTTGGCCTTCGTTCAGTGAAGAAGAGGCTGAGGCAGTCCGTAACGTGTTGCTTTCCAACAAGGTCAACTACTGGACCGGCCAGCAGTGTCGTGAGTTCGAGAAGGAGTTTGCCGCGTGGGCAGGTACCGACTACGCCATTGCTCTGGCCAACGGCACCGTGGCTTTGGACTTGGCTCTGAAGGCCCTCGGTATTGGTGAAGGCGACGAAGTCATCGTTACTCCGCGCACCTTCCTGGCCTCGGTGTCGAGTATCGTCAATGCGGGCGCCATCCCGGTGTTTGCCGAGGTGGACCCGGATTCCCAGAACATCACGGCTGCTACCATCGAGCAGGTGATGACGCCCCGCACGCGTGCAGTTATCTGTGTGCACCTGGCGGGTTGGCCATGTGATATGGACCCGATCATGGCATTGGCCGAGCGCCATGACCTGAAGATCATCGAAGACTGTGCCCAGGCGCATGGCGCAACCTATAAAGGGCGCCCGGTCGGCTCGATCGGTCACGTAGGGGCGTGGTCGTTCTGCCAGGACAAGATCATGACCACTGGCGGTGAAGGTGGCATGGTCACTACCAACGATAAGCAGCTGTGGGCTGATATGTGGGCCTACAAGGATCATGGCAAAAGCTGGGAGGCGGTTTACCAGCGTGATCATGCGCCGGGTTTTCGGTGGTTGCATGAAAGCTTTGGCACCAACTGGCGCATGCTTGAGATGCAAGGCGTGATTGGTCGTATCCAGCTGCGCCGCATGCCGGCCTGGCATGCGGCGCGCCTTCGCAATGCCCAGGCAATCTGGGCATGCGCACAGCAGCAGCCGGGCTTGCGAGTGCCTGAGATCGCCGAGGATATCGGCCATGCCGCCTACAAGTGTTACGTCTTCATCGAGCCGCAAGCGCTGGCTGACGACTGGTCGCGTGATCGAGTCATCAATGAGATCGTGGCGCGCGGCGTACCCTGCTATGCAGGCTCCTGCTCCGAGGTTTATCTCGAAAAAGCCTTCGAGGGCACGGGCTGGCGTCCTCAACAACCGCTGGCTGTGGCGCATCAACTGGGTGAAACCAGCATGATGTTCCTCGTGCATCCGACATTGACCGAGGCTGAGATCGACAAGAGCTGCGCCGTACTGCGTGAGGTCATGGCCCTAGCAACTCAGGGTTAGTCGGACGGGTGTGGGCTCGGTACGGTCGTTCCGAGGTCGTGATGAGGTTAGAGGCGGGGAAGTGATGGGTGGGCTTGCCTTCGGTGGGCGCTGCCGATCATGTCAAGGATGGATCAGAGATGATGCAATGGTGGTTGGCACCACTGGTGGTATTGGTTTCTTTGTTGTTGACGGCGAGCCTGCGCCATTATGCGTTGGCCAGAAGCCTGGTCGATGTCCCCAGTCCCCGTCGCTCGCACGCGGTACCGACCCCGCGTGGCGGCGGGATGGCGATCGTCGTGTCGTTCCTTTCGGTGATCACGCTGCTGGCCGGTGCAGAGATGCTGAATGCCCCCATGCTGTTTGCCTTGCTGGGCGGTGGTGGCTTGGTCGCGGTGATCGGCTTTGTCGATGACCACCGGCATGTCCCGGTGCGCTGGCGGCTGGCGGGGCATTTTGTCGCCGCGGCCTGGGGGCTTCACTGGATTGGAGGGGTGCCGCCGCTGGTGATGTTCGGCACGCAGGTGAGCCTGGGTTGGGTTGGGACTGTCATTGCCTTGCTTTACCTGGTCTGGCTGCTCAACCTCTACAACTTCATGGATGGCATTGACGGCATCGCGGGCGTCGAGGCCGTAAGCGTCTGCATGGGAGCTTGCCTGATTTACTGGATCGGCGAGGGTGAGCACCTGATGGTGTTGCCCCTGGTACTCATGTTGGCCGTTCTCGGGTTCCTTTACTGGAATTTCCCTTCGGCAAAGATCTTCATGGGCGATGCCGGCAGTGGTTTCCTGGGTTTGGTCCTGGGGTTGCTTTCGTTGCACGCCGGCTGGGAGTCATCGCAGCTGTTCTGGTGCTGGTTGATCCTGCTCGGGGTTTTTGTGGTGGATGCGACTTACACGCTCATTCGCCGCCTGTTACGGGGTTTGAAGGTTTATGAGGCGCACTGCAGTCACGCCTATCAGTTGGCTTCGCGGCGGGCGGGAACGCACTTGCCGGTCACCCTTGCCGTGCTGCTGATCAATGTCTTCTGGTTGTTGCCAGTGGCGGCGTGCGTCATGCTGTACGACATTGATGGGGTCGTTGGCCTGCTGGTTGCCTACGTGCCGCTGCTGGCATTGGCTGTGGCCTATAATGCGGGCGGTGATACGTAGCGTCCAGGTAGGCAGCCGGATGAATACCTGGCGCTTGAACAACAGAAGGTTCGCAGATGGGGGCAAAGGTGTTCGATAGGGGTTGGGAAGGCGTGCGAGCATTTCTGCTGGGTTTGCCGCGAGCGAAAAAACGAATGATTCAAGTGCTGGCCGACCTTCTGCTCGTGTGGATGGCCATGTGGCTGGCATTCGTTGTCCGTTTGGGTATCGAAGAATCAGCCGATCTGGTGAGCCATCATCTTTGGTTGTTTGCCTGTGCACCGCTGGTTTCCATTCCGATTTTTATCCGCATCGGGATGTACCGGGCGGTCATGCGCTATTTTGGCAACGATGCGTTGATCGCCATCTTCAAGGCGGTGACCTTGTCGGCCCTGATTCTGGGGGTGGTCGTCTATTGGTCAGCGAACCATCAGTATCTCGTGCCGCGGTCCATCATTTTCAACTACTGGTGGTTGAGCCTTGTGCTGGTGGGGGGGCTGCGTCTGGCCATGCGTCAGTATTTCCTGGGTGACTGGTTTGCCGCCGTGCAGCACATCCCCTTCAGCAGTCGCAATAATGATGGCGCTTTGAAGGTCGCGATATATGGTGCAGGCTCCGCGGGCAATCAGCTAGTTGCCGCGTTGCGCATGGGTAAGGTCATGCGGCCGGTGGCTTTCATCGACGATGACGGTGGCATCGCCGATCGGGTGATTGCTGGCTTGCTGGTCTACAAGCCCGAGAACATACAGAAAATGATCGAGGAGAGCGGTGCTCAGGAGTTGCTTCTGGCAGTGCCTTCGATCAGTCGGGCGCGGCGTCGTGAAATCCTCGGTCTGCTCGAAGGTTACCCACTGCATGTTAGGAGTGTGCCTGGATTCATGGACCTGGCCAGTGGTCGGGTAAAGGTTGATGACCTGCAGGAGGTGGATATCGCCGACCTCCTAGGGCGTGACGCGGTACCAGCCCAGGCCGATTTGCTCGAGCATTGCGTGAAGGGCAAGGTGGTACTGGTCACTGGTGCGGGCGGTTCTATTGGTTCGGAGCTGTGCCGGCAGATTCTTGCCCTGCAGCCCTCGACGTTGCTGCTGCTCGAGCACAGCGAGTTCAACCTGTACAGCATCCTGTCCGAGCTGGAGGGTACGGCCCGCCGTAAATCACTGGCGACCCGTATCCTGCCGATCCTCGGTTCGGTGCGCAACGCCGCCCAGCTTCTGGATGTGATGAGCACCTGGCGTGTTGAAACGGTCTATCACGCCGCTGCCTACAAGCATGTGCCGATGGTCGAGCACAATATCGCCGAGGGTGTGCTGAATAACGTCATCGGCACCCTGAATACCGCGCAGGCTGCGTTGCAGGCTGGGGTCGCCAACTTCGTGCTGATTTCCACCGACAAGGCCGTGCGCCCGACCAATGTCATGGGCAGTACCAAGCGGTTGGCCGAGATGGTGCTGCAGGCGTTGAGCCGGGAGCAGGCACCGGTGCTGTTCAGCCAGCCGAGCAATGTGTCGCGGGTCAACAAGACTCGTTTCACCATGGTTCGCTTCGGTAATGTCCTGGGTTCGTCTGGCTCGGTCATCCCGCTGTTCCATCAGCAGATCAAGACGGGCGGGCCTTTGACGGTGACCCATCCCAAAATCACCCGCTATTTCATGACCATTCCAGAGGCGGCTCAGCTGGTGATTCAGGCGGGGTCCATGGGGCAGGGCGGAGATGTGTTCGTGCTGGACATGGGCGAGCCGGTGCGAATTGTAGAGTTGGCGGAGAAGATGATTCACCTGTCCGGCCTGAGCGTGCGTTCTGACAGCAACCCGCACGGCGATATCGCCATCGAGTTCACCGGTTTGCGGCCGGGCGAGAAGCTCTATGAGGAGCTGCTCATCGGTGACAACGTCGAGTCCACCCCCCATCCGATGATCATGAGCGCTCAGGAAGACTACCTGGGCTGGGACCTGCTCAAGGATCGTCTGACGATCATGCTCAAGGCGATAGATGAAGACGACTATCCGCTGATCAGGCAGCAGTTACGGGAGTTGGTTAGCGGTTACAGACCTGACGGCGAGATCGTCGACTGGATCTATCAGCAGCGTCGGCGCGAGCCCTGATTGTAGCGCACGCATTGGCCGGCAGTGGGCGCGCCTCTCTAGCGAATCGCCAAAATGCCTTCGCGGAACCTGTAGAAGCCCTTCCTGACACGAGCGTTCGGTCGTGTATTCCTATTCCGAGCTTGCCTGCAGCGCTACCAGAGCGTTATGCGGGCTCAGCCAGCTATTGACTGTGCTGTCCGAGTACTCCAGCCGGGCAGCGGGGCCGTTCCGTGTGCATTTTAGGAAATGACCGCTTGGCAAAGCTATGAGTGTTTCCGACGAAAGCTAATTGACTTTACATGACTGCCGATTGTTGTTTTTTCTTGATTTTCAGGTGTGATGGTTGCGTTTTGTCCGCACGCTGAAGAAAATTCGCTAATTAAAGTAAGTGACCAAAATTTCATAAATTCCATTTTTCTTTCACGAGAACTTCAGAAAATTTTGTGCTCGTGCTACGCTTTCGGCCGTTTTTTTGCAATGGCTTTTTGATGGCAATCTCAGTTTTCAACGCCCCGCTTCGGTGGGTGCCATTCATGGATGGAAGATTTTGTGGCGGTGCTAATTCAGCCTCCTGGCATCGGTATGTCGGGCAACTTGGCATTTTCTCGAGAGCGCAGCCTCCCGGGAACGCCTCATATCGCTATCCTCATGTGCACCTACAACGGTGCTGGATTCCTCGCTCAGCAACTCGACTCGTTCGAGCGGCAGGTCTACCGCAACTGGACGCTGCACGTTTCCGATGATGGCTCTCAGGATGCTACGCACTTGGTGTTGGAGGAGTATTTCCGGCAGTGGGGGGCGCTTCGCATCCGCGTGGTCGATGGGCCACGGGCGGGTTTTGCACGAAACTTCCTGTCGTTGACCTGTCGTGCCGATATCGATGCGGACTACTTTGCCTGGTCTGATCAGGACGATATCTGGAGCGCCGACAAGCTGCAGGTGGCGGTCGACTGGCTGGATGGCATTCCTCGAGAAGTGCCTGCGCTCTACTGCGGGCGCACCCAGATCATTTGCGAAGAGGGAGAGCCCCGCGGGCTGTCACCGCACTTTTCGCTCCCGCCACATTTCAAGAACGCCCTGGTGCAGAGTATTGGCGGTGGCAACACCATGGTGTTCAACCAGGCAGCGCGGGCGCTGATCGTGGAGGCGGGGGGCAGTCTGGCTGTGCCGGCCCATGATTGGTGGTGCTACCAATTGGTCACCGGGGCGGGAGGCGTCGTGCACTACGATCCCCAGCCGCGCGTGTACTATCGCCAGCATGGCAAGAACGTGATTGGCAGCAATACGGGCTGGTGCGCGCGCCTGCGGCGCTTGGGCATGGTTTTCCAGGGGCGTTTCTATGAGTGGAATGCCCAGAATATTCGGGCCCTTGAGTCGATGAGTCATCGCCTGAGCAAGGACCACCGCAAGACCCTCGAGCTGTTCAAGACTGCACGCAAACGCAGCCTTCCTGGTCGGGTGGTCTACCTCTTCAAGGCCGGACTGCATAGGCAGACGCTCCTTGGCAACCTTGGCCTGCTTCTCGCGACACTACTGAAAAAGATCTGAACACATGACTATTCTGGTAACGGGTGGCGCTGGTTTTATCGGCGCCAACTTTGTGCTGGACTGGGTTGCCCAGTCCGATGAGACCCTCATCAACCTGGACAAGCTGACCTACGCCGGCAATCTGGAAAACCTTGCCAGCCTGCAGGGTAATGAGCGGCATGTCTTCGTTCGCGGCGATATTGCCGATGGCGAGTTGCTTCAGGCTTTGCTGAGCGAGTACCGCCCGCGGGCGGTCGTCAACTTCGCGGCTGAATCCCATGTCGATCGCTCCATCCATGGCCCGGAAGATTTCATCCAGACCAACATTGTCGGGACATTCCGCCTGCTTGAGGCGGTGCGTGCCTACTGGAATGGATTGGAAGGCCAGGTCAGGGAAAAGTTCCGCTTCCTGCACGTTTCGACCGACGAAGTGTATGGTTCGCTGGCCAGCGAGGCCCCGGCGTTCACCGAAAAGCACCAGTACGAGCCGAACAGCCCGTATTCGGCGAGCAAGGCTGCCAGCGATCACCTAGTCCGGGCCTACCATCACACCTATGACCTGCCGGTGCTGACCACGAACTGCTCGAACAACTATGGCCCTTACCACTTCCCGGAAAAGCTCATTCCGCTGATGATCGTCAATGCCCTGGCCGGCAAGGCGTTGCCGGTGTATGGCGACGGCCAGCAGATTCGCGACTGGCTCTACGTGAAGGACCACTGCAGTGCGATTCGCCGCGTGCTCGAAGCCGGCGTGGTCGGTGAGGTCTACAACGTCGGCGGCTGGAATGAAAAGCCCAACCTGGAGATTGTCCAGCGCGTCTGCGCCTTGCTGGACGAATTTCGTCCGCGTGCCGACGGCAAGGGGTATGCCGAGCAAGTCACCTATGTCACCGATCGTCCCGGCCATGACCGCCGCTACGCCATCGATGCGCGCAAGCTCGAGCGCGATCTGGGTTGGACGCCGACTGAAACCTTCGAGACCGGCATCCGCAAGACGGTCGAGTGGTACCTGGACAATCAGGACTGGGTCGAAAGCGTGCAGTCCGGCCATTACCGTGAATGGGTCGAAAAGAACTACGCCGAGCGCAGCGCATGAAGATACTGTTGCTGGGCAAGAATGGCCAGGTGGGCTGGGAGCTGCAGCGCAGCCTCGCGGCGCTGGGCGAGTTGGTGGCGCTGGATTCACGGCAAGGCAACCTGGCAGACCTGCAGGGTCTGGCCGAGACGCTGGCACGCCATACTCCTGACGTCATTGTCAATGCCGCGGCTTATACCGCGGTGGACAAGGCCGAGTCAGAACCCCAGCAGGCTCAGCTAATCAACGCCGAGGCGCCGCGGGTACTGGCCGAGTTTGCCGCGCGCAACAGTGCGCTGCTGGTGCATTACTCGACTGACTACGTGTTTCCTGGTCACGGTGATACACCTTGGCGCGAAGGCGATGACGTCGCGCCGCTGAACGTCTATGGCCAGAGCAAGCTCGCCGGGGAACAGGCTATTCAGGCCGCCGGCTGCCAGCACCTGATCTTGCGCACCTGCTGGGTCTATGCCGCGCGTGGCAACAACTTCGCCAAGACCATGCTGCGCCTGGCCAGTGAGCGCGACACCCTGGGGGTGATCGACGACCAGTTCGGCGCTCCCACCGGTGCCGAGCTGATTGCCGATGTCACGGCCCATGCCATTGTCGCGACCCGACGTGATCCGGCCTTGTCCGGGATGTACCACCTCGCCGCCGGTGGCGAGACCAGTTGGTGTGGTTACGCCCGCTTCGTCCTCGAGCAGGCCGCCGCCGCTGGCGTCAAGCTGAAAGTGTCGGCCAACGCTATCAACGCCTTGAGCACCGATGCCTACCCGACACCTGCCAAGCGCCCGGCGAACTCCCGCCTGAATACCGAAAAACTGCAGAAGGCCTTCTTGCTGAACCTCCCCGCCTGGCAATTCGGGGTAGCACGGATGCTGACGGAAATTATCGAGAAGCAATGATGAGCAAACGTAAAGGAATCATCCTGGCCGGTGGGTCGGGCACTCGGCTTCACCCCGCGACTTTGTCGGTCTCCAAGCAGTTGCTGTCGGTGTACGACAAACCGATGATCTATTACCCGCTGACCACGCTCATGCTGGCCGGTATTCGCGACATCCTGATCATCTCGACGCCGCAGGACACCCCGCGTTTCGAACAGCTTCTGGGCGACGGCCAGCGCTGGGGCGTCAACATTTCCTATGCCGTGCAGGCATCGCCGGATGGCCTGGCCCAGGCCTTCCTGATCGGTGAGCAGTTCATCGGCAACGACCTGTCGGCGCTGGTACTAGGTGACAACATTTTCTACGGCCACCACTTCAGAGATCTGCTCGACAGCGCGACCACTCGTGAGCAGGGCGCCACGGTATTCGCCTATCACGTCAACGACCCGGAACGCTACGGCGTGGTCGAGTTCGATGACCAAGGCAAGGCGATCAGCCTGGAAGAGAAGCCACAACAGCCCAAGTCCAACTATGCCGTCACTGGCTTGTATTTCTATGACCAAAGCGTTGTGGATATTGCCAAGAGCATCAAGCCGTCGCCTCGTGGCGAGCTGGAAATCACCGACGTCAACCGGATCTACCTGGAGCAGGCCAACCTGTCGGTGGAAATCATGGGGCGCGGTTACGCCTGGCTGGACACCGGCACCCACGACTCCCTGCTGGAGGCCAGCCAATACATCGCGACCATCGAGCACCGTCAGGGCCTCAAGGTCGCCTGCCCCGAGGAAGTAGCCTTCCGTCAGCGCTGGATCACTGCGCAGCAGCTGGAAGACCTAGCCGCCCCCATGCTGAAGAACCGCTACGGGCAGTACCTCAAGGGCCTGCTGCAGGAGAAGGTCTTCGGATGAAAGCGATCCCGATGGATATCCCCGACGTGGTGCTCTTCGAACCCCGTGTCTTTGGCGATGAGCGTGGTTTTTTCTTCGAGAGTTTCAACCAGAAGATCCTCGATGAAGTGGTCGGACGTGCGGTGACTTTCGTCCAGGACAACCACTCGCGTTCAGTCAAGGGCGTATTGCGCGGCCTGCATTACCAGGTGCGGCAGCCTCAGGGCAAGCTGGTGCGGGTGGTACAGGGCGAAGTATTCGACGTGGCCGTGGACATTCGCCGAGGCTCGCCAACTTTTGGCCAGTGGATCGGTGCTTACCTGTCGGCCGAGAACAAGCGCCAATTGTGGGTGCCGGAAGGCTTTGCCCATGGCTTCGTGGTGCTCTCCGAGACGGCCGAGTTCCTCTACAAGACCACCGACCACTACGCCCCGGCGCATGAGCGTTGCATTGCCTGGAATGATCCAGAGATCGCGATCGTGTGGCCGTTTGCCGGTGAGCCGCAGTTGTCGGAGAAGGACCAGCAGGGCAAGTTGCTGGCCGAGGCGGATGTGTTCGAACAGCTCGATGGCTGAGCACAATGTGCGCGCCGGCCTGGCCGCTGGCGGCGCGTAATTCCTTGCATTTCACTTGGCTCGAGCTGACGGGTATGTCACAGATCGAAAATCTCTCGCCTGCACAAGCGTTCGAGCTGGCCATGGGGTCAATGCGTCAGAAACGCTGGGTTGAGGCAGCAACGCTTTGGCAGGTATTCCGCCAGCAATACAGCGGCCACCCCGCGCCATGGTTGCAAGGGGCGGTCAGCTTGATGCGCCAGGGGCACTACCATGCTGCGGATGAACTGCTGGTGCATGCGCGGGTACGCTTTGCCCAGCACGCCGCCACATGGTTGACCTGTGCCGAATGGGCGCGCCTGCAGGGCGATCTGGCTCAGGAATCGGTCTTTCTGAGCCAAGGGCGCGAGCAGATGGGCGAGCAATGGCAGCTGCTTTGCCAGGCGGCCGATTTGGAAATGCGCCGAGGCGATCCCGCCCAGGCCCAAGTGTTCAACGCGATGGCCCGCGAGTGCGCTGGCGAACGCGGCGAACCGGTGCTCCAGGCCGCAGAGCTGGCTGAAAAACGCGGTGACTGGGAGCAGGCCGCAGAGCATTGGCGACGAGTGATCGAACTCAAGCCGGAAGAGAGCCGGGGTTACTTGCGGATGGCCAATGCCTGCAAGATGCAGGGCGACTTGGTGAATGCCCGGCGTTATCGCTTGGCTTCCCAATATGGCCCTGAAATCCTGAATGCCGTGGTGCCGTCGCCACAGTCCGCGGCGCTGCATCGAGGTGCCAGGCCGAGGGGGCGCTGGCTCAACTTCGTGGGGCTGGTGTTCACCAAGGCCATCTTGAACCTAAAGTCCGAAGCGGCCAGGACTTACCTGAACCATGCCTGGGTGGTGATCGAGCCGCTGCTGCATCTGGTGATCTACTACTTCCTGTTCGGCAAGCTGCTCAATGCCGGCGTGGAAAACTACGGGCTGTTCCTGCTCTGTGGGCTGGTTCCCTGGATGTGGTTCAGCAAGGCGATCTCGACCAGTGCGACGAGTATCCTTGGCGGGCAGTCGCTGATGCTGAACAGCAATGTGTCGCCCGCGTTCTTTCCCCTGGTCAGCATCGTGCAGTCGACCCTCAAGCAATTGCCGGCATTGCTGCTGTTGTTATTGCTAGGCATGGCGACGGATTCGAAGACCCTCAGTTGGGCCTTGCTGTACTTGCCGCTGATCATCCTGGTGCAACTACTGCTGACGGTGGTGCTGGGCATGTTGCTCGCCGCCGCCGTGAGCCTGGTGCGCGACCTGGCCAATCTGGTCGGGACTGGCCTGATGCTGCTGATGTTCCTGTCCGGTGTCATCTATCAATACCAGACCCTGTCTGGCGCCATTGGTCATTGGGTTGAATTCAATCCCATGACGCTGGTCATCGCGGCGTACCGCGAGGTGATCTTGCAGGGCCGTGCGCCCGATGTCGCCAGCATGGCCTACGTACTGGCCGTGGCGCTTGCCGGCGGCGTGCTGGTGGCACTGATCTACAAGCACCAGCGCCGTCACTTCGTGCGCAGGGGGATGTCATGAGCAAGCCTTTCCTGTCGCTGTGCGATGTCGGCGTGCGTTTCAAGTTGGCCGGACAGGGGCGCCGGGCACACTATTTCGAGCCCTTGCGTGGCGTCAATCTAGAGGTCCAGGCCGGCGAAACATTGGGCGTGCTCGGCATGAACGGCGCAGGAAAGTCCACGTTGCTGAAGATCATGTCCGGCGCATTGAAGCCGGACAGTGGCCGTCTGACCAACCATGGGGCCTCGGTGGCCTTGCTGGCGCTTCAGGCCGGTTTCGACAGCAACCTCAGTGGGCGGGACAACGCCATTTTCGGTGGCATGTTGCTGGGTTACTCCAGGAAACAGATCCTGCAAAGGCTGGATGAAATACAGGAATACTCCGAGCTCGGTGACTACTTCAACGAGCCGGTGCGCAACTATTCCACTGGCATGGCCTCCCGCCTGGGATTCGCCATCAGCACCACGGTCAGCCCCGATGTCTTGTTGGTCGACGAAGTGCTGAGTGTCGGTGATGCCGGTTTCAGGAAAAAGGCCGAGCGCACCATGATGCAGAAAATCGCATCGGGGCAGACGGTCGTGCTGGTCTCGCATTCAAGAAGCCAAATAGAAAACTTGTGTGATCGTTGCGTGATCTTGCAGGACGGCCAAGCCATTGCCGGCGGGTCGGTCGGCGAGGTGCTGGCGATTTATGACGAAATTGTTCGTGCAAAATAATTGTTTGTTGGGGGAGTGTATGAAGCCGTTCGTGTATGGGATGACGTTTTCGCTGGCCTTGGCGTTGGCGGGCTGCGGCTCCGATGAATCTGAGGCAGTGGCCGTGACCACGTCGACTGACAGCTGCCACCTGGACTTCATCAATGGCAGCCAGGAGCGCCTGGTGCAAGTGGCCCCGGGCCGGATGGATATTCGTGGTTGGGCATTCGACAAAAGCACCATGACCACGCCTGCGAATATCGAAGTCGTGTTCAAGGATGCCCAGGGCAATACCTTCAACTTCGCGGGCGGCAAGCGCGGCGAGCGCCCCGATGTCGCCAAGGCATACAGTCGTGAAACCATCAAGAATGCCGGTTTCCTGCTGTACGCGGACGCCTCGGCGCTGCCGCAGGGGGTTTACAGCATCATGGTCAATATGTCGGAAGGCAAGCGGACCGTGCAATGCACTATCAAGAAGAACGTCAAGTTCATCTGATCACCATCCTGAAACTGAGCTGAGTAAGGAAATTTAGGTTGGGTATCCTGCAGAATGTGAAAAACCGCCTGCTCTATCCGGCGGCGTACGCCTATGTCTCCATGCAATCGGACCTGAACCGGCTGAAGAGCATTGGCAAGAAAGATAAAGTGGTCTTTGCCAAGCCTTACCAGGGCCAAAAGATCCTGATGATCGCCTTGTTCGAAAAAGGCGAGATCCGCCAGGACATCCTGCACTTGCTGGCCAGTGCCAAGCGCCAGGGCATCTATGTGCTGTGCGTCAATACCTTGAAAATCGGCAACCCGAGCCAGTATGACGATGTGGTTGACTGCTACATCGAAAAATACAATTTCGGTCGCGATTTCGGCAGTTACCAGACCGGTTTCAACTACCTGTACAAGCAGGGACTGGCGGAGCAGTGCCCGCGCTTGCTGATGCTCAACGACAGTGTCTTCTACAGCCAGTCGAAAAACTGCGCGTTTCTCAAGGACATGTTCGAGTCTCCGGTCGAGGCCCTCGGCGGTACGGAAAACTTCGAAATCGAGCATCACCTTGGCTCGTTCTGCATCGCCTTCGCCGGGAACGTGTTGCGTCATCCCAAGTTGCGCAAGTACTGGGCCAGCTACAAATGCTCGGATGTTCGCCCCCTGGTGATCAAGCGCGGTGAAATGGCATTGTCCAAGACCCTGCGCTCGTGTGTCAGCTCGCCGGAAAACTTCCGTGCCCACTACGATGTCGCCGCAGCCTCCGCGTACCTGAGGGCCAACCCCGACGTTCTCAATGGCATTCACGCGCTGGTGCGGGAGGATGTCAACCCGGAGTTCCCCAGCTTCTCTTTCGGCCATGTCTCCGAGAAAGTGGTCGCCAAATACCTGCACAACTCAGCCAGTTTAGTCGGGGTCAACCTCGAAGGCACCGAGCTGGAAAAACTCGAGAACTTGCCCGTGCACTACACGGAAAGCATCGAGGACTACAGCCGCTTTATTGGCGCCAGCGTGATAGGTGGGGAACATGTAGGCGAAGCGCTGAAGGGGTCGCTGCGTAGCGAGGCGCTGTACGCCTTCCTCGACTTCTTCATCAAGGGTTCGCAGGTTCACCAGAACGGTATCTTCCTGCACCGCATCGGTTTGCCGTTCATCAAGCTCGATGGCTTGTACCGCGGCGCATTCTCTGTCCGTGACGTGGAAACCATTGCCGACGACCTGAGTGAAGAGCAAGCGTCGCGTTTCCGTCGCCTGATGTATGCCAGGCCGTTCGGACGCAACACCTTGTTTGGTTGGAAGCGTGCGGCATTCGAGCGGGGGTTGATTTGACATGAATCAGGGCGAAGGCGCAGATCCGATGGGTGAAGGGCTTGCCGAGATTGTCGATAGCGGCAAGTTTTCCATTGATGTCGACCTGAACAACCAGGCCATTTGTGGTTGGTATGCCGGTGCGGACGGCCAGACCACGGTGTCGCTCTATCACCGCAGCCTGTGCCTTGGCACGGTCGCCTGCGATCAGCCGCGACCGGATGTCGTCGCTGCCGGGTATCACGCCGATGGTACATGCGGCTTTTCCTTCCCCGGTGGCCGGTATGCACTGCAGCCAGGCAACATCTACAAGGTCGTGATCGCCAATGCGTCCGCGCGCATTGAACAATGGCGACTGTATGGCGTCCAGGCGGACTGGCATTCGCGCTTCGTGGTGCATGAACTGCTGCCTCGGCATGAATATGCCTATCTGGCCAGTGACACTGAAAGTGTCCTTGCGCAAAGCTGTGACCTGATTGCCTACAAGAACCTGATGATTCGCTTGCGTCGAGGTAAGCGAGGGGTTTCCGGGCGCGGCAAGTTCATTGGCTTGGATTACCCGCATGCGGCGTCCGACTTCACTCACTTTCGCTTTTTCAGTGAATCGTTGTTGCCCTTCTGGCTCGAGTTTCTCGATGCGCGTTACCTGTGGTCGGTGGTGGATACCTTTGCGGACTACGGTACGGCAGAGGAGCGCCTGGGCGCCTTGGCGGTGTCCAACTACATGTATGCCGAGCGCTTCTTCCAGAGCAAGCACTGTATTTTCGATGAGGTCGAGAAGCCAGATGAGCGCAAAGTCTTCAGGCCGCAGTTGCCCTATTGGGGGGGTATGAAGACCAATCAACTCGCCGAAGACGATGCGATGGATGTGTTCTTCACCAGGAATATTGAAATCCTGGCCTGCGCGCCCCTGATACGCCGCGTGTTCTTCGAACTCATGCGTCGTTCCGCCGCCGAAGCGGATTCCGGACTTGGCTTCAACCTTGCCCATAGCCAGTACTTCCGTGAGCTGTTCGCTGTTTATGAACGCGAACACTTCTCCTGAGGATGTTATGTATATTATCGACTGCACGTTGAGGGATGGTGGCTACTACAACAATTGGGACTTCCCACAGGAAGTGGTCAATAAATATCTGCAAGCCATGGCGGCCGCTGGTGTGGATGTTGTGGAACTGGGGCTGCGCAGCCTCAAGAACTCCTCGTTCAAGGGGGCCAGCGCGTTCACCACGGATGATTACATTCGTGGCCTGAATGTGCCGCCCTCACTCGATGTGGGCGTAATGCTCAATGCCTCCGAGTTGTTCACGCCAGGCCTGACCCTGGAACAGGTCCTGGCTAAGTTGTTCCCCCAGTTACGCGAGCACTCCCCAGTCAGCCTGGTCAGGATTGCCTGCCACGTGCACGAATTTGCCGCCGCACTGCCAGCGGTCACCTGGCTGAAAGCACGTGGCTTCCAGGTGGGGTTCAACCTGATGCAGGTCGCCGATCGCGGGGCTGAGGAGATCAAGGCGCTGGCGCGCCAGGCGAGCGAATGGCCGCTGGATGTCCTGTACTTCGCCGACAGCATGGGCAGCATGAACCCCGATGATGTCGCCGAGGTGATTGGCTGGTTCAGGGCTTACTGGCATGGCCCCATGGGCATCCATACCCACGACAACATGAGCCTGGCGCTTGCCAACACCCTGCGGGCGAAGGCCGAAGGTGTCCAGTGGCTGGATGCGACGGTCACCGGCATGGGGCGCGGGCCGGGTAACGCCAAGACCGAATACCTGGTGCTCGAGCTGGCCGAGGGTCGCCGGCAGGCGTGCAACATTACCCCGCTGATGGTGCTGGTGGAGCAGTACTTCAAACCCCTGCAGCAAAAGTGCGGCTGGGGCACCAATACCTATTACTACCTCTCGGGCAAATACGGGATTCACCCCACCTACATCCAGGAGATGCTCGGCGATTCTCGCTACAGCGAAGAGGACATCCTCGCCGTGATCGAGCATTTGCGTATCGAGGGCGGAAAGAAATTCAGCCTGCATACGCTGGATGCCGCGCGTAACTTCTACCAGGGGCCGACGCGTGGCGCCTGGAGCCCGGCGCAGTTGATCGCGGGCCGTGAGGTGCTGTTGATCGGTACCGGGCCTGGCGTGGCCGCGCACAAAGCGGCGCTGGAGCGTTACATCGAGAAGGCCAGGCCGTTCGTGATCGCGCTCAACACACAGACCACGCTCGAGTCGGCGCTGATCGATGTTCGCGTTGCCTGCCACCCCGTCCGGCTCCTGGCCGACTGCGCCGAGCACGTTTCGTTGCCCCAGCCGTTGATTACGCCAGCCTCGATGTTGCCCGAGGACGTCAAGAAGGCCTTGCAGGGCAAGACGCTGCTGGACTTCGGCATCGAGGTCAAGGCCGATACGTTCGAGTATCTCGAGCAGCACTGCGTTCTGCCGGTCTCCATGGTCATTGCCTACGCCCTGGCCATTTCCACCAGTGGCAAGGCTTCGCGAATCCTGCTTGCAGGCTTTGATGGCTATGGCGCGGATGACCCCCGCAATGCCGAGATGGTGCAGTTGTTCAAGCTCTACTCCGCCAGTGCCGGTGCCCGTGCTGTGCTGGCCGTGACGCCGACCCGGTATGACGTGCCCTGCGTGAGTATCTATGGCGACCTCAAGGAGCCGGTATGAGCGTGTCGTGTTTTCTTCCCTGCCGTAAGGGCAGCGAGCGCGTGGTGCGCAAGAACATCAAGCCCTTCGGTGGCTACGAGTTTGGCCTGATCCAGATCAAGCTTGCCCAGTTGCTGGCCTGCGAGGCGCTGGACGAGGTGGTCCTGAGCACCAATGACGATGACATCATTGTCTACGCGCAAACGCTCGAATCCCCCAAGCTGAAGATTCATCGGCGCGAGGAGGGCCTGGCCAGCAGCAGCACGAGCACGGATGACCTGGTCGCGTTGGCCCATGCCATCACCTCGGGCGAGCATATCGTCTGGACCCACGTGACCTCGCCGTTCTTCACCTCGGATTGCTACAGCACTGCGATCGAGCGCTACCTGGCCGGCACCGCGCAAGGTTTCGACTCGCTGATGTCGGTAAAGAAGATCCAGGGCTTCTTGTGGAACGAGGAAGGGCCGGTGAACTACGACCGCGCGCAGGAGAAGTGGCCGCGTACGCAGACCCTCAAGCCGCTTTATGAGGTCGACAGTGCAGTCTTCATCAGCAGCCGGGCCAATTACCGGCACTACAACGATCGAATCGGCAAGAGGCCTTTGCTGTTCGTTTCGCCGGCGCAATCCGGGTTCGATATCGATTGGCCGGAAGAGTTTGCCCTGGGCGAAATGATGGTCAAGAGCGGGGTGGCGGTATGACTGTCGATCCACGTGGCTATGCCACCCTGGTCTTCGACTGCGACGGTGTCATTCTCGACTCCAACAAGGTCAAGACTGAAGCTTTCTACAAGGCGGCGCTGCCCTATGGCGACAACGCCGCCAGGCAGTTGGTGAGCCACCATACCCAGAATGGCGGGATCTCGCGCTTCAAGAAATTCCAGTACCTGCTCGATAACCTGGTGGTCCCCGGCACACCAGGCCCCGACTTGGAAACACTGCTGGCCAGCTATGCCCGTGAGGTGCGTGACGGCCTGATGAGTTGCGCGATCACCCCGGGATTGCGCGAACTGCGGGCCCGCACGCCGAAGGCGCGCTGGCTCATCGTGTCTGGTGGTGCGCAAGCGGAGTTGCGCGATGTGTTCGAGGCGCGCGGCCTGGCCGAGTTGTTCGACGGCGGCATCTATGGCAGCCCGGATAGCAAGGAGGACATCCTGGCGCGCGAGATAGCGTGCCAGAACATCCTCCAGCCGGCGTTGTTCCTCGGCGATAGCCGCTATGACCATGTGGCGTCTTCGGCCCATGGCCTGGACTTCGTGTTCATTGCCGGCTGGTCGGAGTTCCAGGGCTGGCAAGCGTATTGCCAGGCGCACCAGTTGGCGGTGGTTGCGACCGTCGCAGCGCTCAACGCGTGAATCGACAGCCCGGGCTGCTGTGACCGGGCTGTTTGCCGAGTGATTTCACACCGGATCGCTCGATCCATGAAAGAGATGAAAAATGGCTTTTTACCCCTGCTTCCTGTCCGTCGTCTTCGTGGTGAAGAACCAGGCTTCAGCGCTGGAGCGCATGCTCACCGACGCCGCCGCTGTCGTGTCATCGCTGGTCAGCGACTATGAGCTGATCATCGTCGACAACGCATCGGACGACGACAGCATCGCCACGCTCAAGCGCCTGACGGGTGAACAAGGCCTGGCCAACCTGCAGGTCTATGCGTTGACCAAGGAAGTCGATGGCGACACGGCCTCCTGGGTGGGCCTGGAAAACGCGCTTGGCGACTATGTCGCGGTTATCGATCCACTGCTCGATGACATCGGTTTCGTGCCGCAGATGCTCGAGCAGGCGACCGAGGGTGCGGACGTGGTGTTTGCCAGCAACCAGCAGAAACCGGCGCAGAGCTGGGCCTATCGCACGGCCTACACGGTGTTCCATCGCCTCTACAGCGCTTTCAACGGTGTGCACTTGGCCAAGGAAGCACCGCAGTTTCGCATCCTCAACAAGCGGGTGATCAACTTCATCCTGCAGCATCCCCAGCCGGCCATGACCTATCGCCACCTGCCGGCCACCGGTGGCTTTGCCCGAGCCTACCTCACCTACAGTGCCACCCCGGCGTCGCCGGCCACCAAGCGCCTGGGCGAGAGCATCGACCGGGGCATGCGCTTGCTGGTCTCGACCACCCGCGCGCCGATGCGCTTGGTGACCTCGCTATCGCTGTTCGGCGCCATCGCCAACTTGGTCTACTGCATCTATGTCATTGCCATCGCGCTGTTCAAGGACAACGTGGCGGCGGGCTGGATCAGTGTTTCGCTGCAGCAGTCGGGGATGTTCTTCCTGATTTCGCTGGTGCTGCTGGTATTGGGTGAATACATCCTCAACATGGCCAGCCTGTCCAACGAGGGGCCGCTTTACCACGTCGGCCAGGAACTCAACAGCGCCCGCATCACCCGCCGTGAAAAACTCAACGTCGAGGATGTCTCGGCAGGCGCGGCCAACCAGCCCGCGGCGCAGGAGCACGGCTGATGGAGGGCGCGCGTACCGCCGATTTCGATGCGGTGGTCATCGGTGGGGGCTTTTATGGTTGCTCCATCGCGATTTACCTGGCCAGGCAGCGTGGGCTCAAGCGTGTCCTGCTGGTGGAGCGCGAAGCGTCGCTGCTCCAGCGTGCCTCGTATCACAACCAGGCGCGGGTCCATAATGGCTACCACTATCCGCGCAGCTTCACCACCGCCTACCGTAGCCGCATCAACCTGCCGCGTTTCGTCCAGGACTGGCCCGAGGCCATTCGCCAGGACTTCACCAAGTTGTATGCCATCGCGCGGCGCAATTCGAAAGTCACCGCCGCGCAGTTCCAGCGCTTTTGCCGGGATATCGGTGCCAGCGTCGTGCCTGCCGCGCTCGAGCACAAGCGATTGTTCGAGCCGCGCCTGATCGAAGAGGTGTTCCTGGTGCAGGAATACGCCTTCGACACGACCCGGTTGGCCACCTGGGCCCGGCGCGAGCTCGGTGAAAGTGGGGTCGAGGTGCGCTGCAACAGTCGTGTTTTGGCCATCAACGGCCTGCCTTCGCAGCAGCAGGTTGTCGTGCAGGGTCAGGGCCTGGCATCCGAGGCCATCACCTGCCGGTATGTCTTCAACTGTACCTACAGTGGCCTGAACCAGTTCGCGGGGGATTTTCCGGGCGTGCGCAGCGGGCTCAAGCAGGAAATTACCGAGATGGCGCTGATGCGCATGCCCGACACGCTGGAGGGTATCGGCGTCACGGTCATGGATGGGCCGTTCTTCTCGATGATGCCGTTCCCCGCGCGCGGCCTGCACACGCTGTCGCATGTGCGCTATACCCCGCACCTGCACTGGAACGACCAGGCCGGGCTTGATCCCTATGCACGGCTGGACGAGTATGCATGCGCGTCGCGTGTCGACCGTATGATTCGCGACGTCGAACGCTACATCCCGGCTATCCAGGGCGCCGTCCATGTCGACTCGCTGTTCGAGGTCAAGACGGTGCTGCTGAAAAACGAAGGGGACGACGGGCGACCAATCCTCTTCGAAAAACATCAAGGGCTGCCTGGCTGCTATTCCGTGCTGGGCAGCAAGATCGACAACATCTACGACGTTCTTGAACAGCTCGATGGCGAGGCGTTCACGCCGGCCTCGAGGCAGGAACGCCAGGGGATCGAGTACTGAATGAATACCCATGCACTGATAGGATTCTCCGGGTTCGTCGGCAGCACACTGCTGCGCCAGCAGGCGTTCGCCTCGCGCTACCGTTCGACCAATATTGCCGAGATCGAAGGCAAGACCTTCGACACCGTGGTGTGCGCGGGCGCGCCAGCGCAGAAATGGATCGCCAACCGTGAACCGGAGGCCGATCGGCAGACGATCGACGGGCTGATCGCCCACCTGCAAACCATCCGTTGCAAGACCTTCATCCTGATCAGCACCGTGGATGTCTTTGCCGACGCCCAGGACGTGTATGAGGACAGCCCGGTGCAGGAACAGGGGTTGCACGCCTATGGCCTGAACCGGCGACGGCTGGAGCGCTTCGTCGAGCAGTGGTTCCCCGAGCACCTGATCGTGCGCCTGCCGGGCCTGGTCGGCCCAGGCCTGCGCAAGAACGTCATCTATGACTTCCTCAACGACAACAATCTTGCAGCCATCGACAGCCGTGGGGTGTTCCAGTTCTACCCCATGGTCAACCTGTGGAGCGATATCCAGGTGGCCCTGGCGGCCGGTCTCAAGTGTGTGCACCTGACCGGGGCGCCGATCAGCGTCGGCGATATTGCCAGCCAAGGGTTTGCCATGCCGTTCGCCAATACCCTGGCCAATCCGCCCGCCCGCTACGACATGCGTACCCGGCATGCCGCGCTGTTCGGGACGACCGGCGACTACCAGTACAGCGTGCGTGAAACGCTGCTGGCGGTGCGTGCCTATGCACAGTCCGAACCGCGCAAGCAGGCCACCGAGGCCAGCGTATGAGACTGTCAATTTCCAACATCGCCTGGGACGTTGCCGAGGACGAGCAGATCGCCGCGCTGCTGGCCAGCGCTGGCGTGGATGCCATCGACATCGCACCGGGCAAGTACTTCCCGCAACCGGCCCAGGCTACCGAGCAGCAAGCCTTGGCCGTGCGCGACGCATGGCGGGCACGGGGCATCGAGATAACCGGGATGCAGGCATTGCTGTTCGGCACCAGCGGCCTGAATGTGTTCGGCGACGCGGTCAGCCAGGCGGCGTTGCTCGACCACCTGGAGGCGGTCTGTCGTATCGCCGGCTGGATGGGGGCGCCTCGACTGGTCTTCGGTTCGCCGAAAAACCGCGACCGCAGCGGCCTGGACGAACAGCAGGCGCATGCCATGGCCGAAGTGTTTTTCCGTCGTCTGGGCGATATCGCCCAGACCCACGGCGTGATCATCTGCCTGGAGCCCAACCCAACCTGCTACGGCGCCAACTTCATGACCAATGCCGTCGAGACCGCGAAGGTGGTGCGCCTGGTCGATCACCCAGCGGTGCGGATGCAGTTCGATACCGGCGCGCTGGCGATCAATGACGAAGACCCGTTCGCGGTGCTGGCCGACTGCGCCGAACTGATCGGCCACGTGCACGCCAGCGAACCGCAGCTGGTGCCGCTGGGCGACGGCGCAACCGACCATGCACGCATGGCCGCCGCGCTGGCTCGGTACCTGCCGGAGCAGATCGTGGCAATCGAAATGATCGCCACTGCCGATCAGGCGCACGTGCAAGCCGTTACCCGCGCGCTGGACGTTGCGACACGTCACTACCGGGGGGCTCAGGCATGAGCGCGAAGTGGCTGATCCTGGTCCTCGGCATCCTGTCCAATGCTTCGGCGAGCGTGCTGGTCAAGCTGGCCATGCTGCCGCCGCGCAAGTTCCCGTCCCTGGCCGACCCCATGGCGGCGTTGAGCAACTGGCCGTTCTGGTTGGGGTTGGGATTGTACGGCGCGGCGTTCCTGCTGTACGCGGCGGCGCTGGCGCGGTTGCCCCTGAATGTGGCCCATCCGGTGCTGACGGCGGGGGCGGTGGCGACGGTGGCGTTGTTTTCGGTGGTGTTCTTTCGCGAGGCATTCCACTGGACGACCGGTGTGGGGATCTTGTTGGTGATAGCGGGCGTCGGGCTGATTACGGCTCGGGTGGCGTAAGCTTGATGAGTTGCCGTATGGGGAATGGGTAATCGGATGTCTTCCTTGTTTTGGAGTCAGGGCTTGAGGATGGAAAAGTTGTGGCTGAATGTGAAGGTATTCGAAGTGGCGTTTTCGCTATTTTTTGCTTGCGCCCTCTATGCCGTCTGGAGCATTCAGTTTGGCACCGCGGCAGGTGGTGTCGTCGGAGGGGCGGGGTCGGACTCATTTATCATTGTCGATCGAATAAACCATACTTCGCATTGGGCTTGGTATTACCAAAGTTACCTTTCTCAAGTCGGTGGGCAAGGTGTCCTGTTGGCAGGCTTGTTTAAGCTTCTGAATGCTTTTGATGTCGCCTACTTTGCGTTGCTTTCATCCAATGTCTTTGCGCTGCTGACGGCATTGAGTGTCTCGGTTGCGGTGCCGTTCATATACCGGAATGTTGGTTTTTTCGGTATGTTGCTGGTGTTCGTGCTCTTTGCGTCTTCGCGATGGATGTATTCGTTTGCCTACTCGCTGTACTGGGTGCTGTTCACCTTGATATTGCCACTGACGTACTCCATTGCGTGTGGTGGCATGATGGGCGCCGGCCGACGGCCCCGGCATCTGTTTCTGCTCGGTCTGGCATTCATCGTGTTTCTCAAGTCGATATGTGGCTACGAATACATCACTACGCTCACGATTCTTGCCTGCGCCGGTTATGTGGTTTCAACCGTGCAGAGCAAGCAGGGAATCTGCTTGCGTTCCATGATTTGGATCTTTGCTGCCTGCCTGGCAGGGTTCTCGGTCGCTTTCCTGCTGCATCTGGTCCAACTCTATGCCATCCACGGCTGGGACGGTGTACATCATATCTTCGGTCGAATACTCATGCACTCGGGCGGGGATGGTGCGGCGGGTAGAGCGGATATTTTGCTCGGTCGCCTGCAGCTCGAAGGCGGAATGCAGGCTGCTATCGACAAGCTGTCGACCGATTTGCAAGGGCATCAGTTACTGTTCTTCTGGCTGAGTTTTGTCCAGTACTTCTCAATCGATGCGTTGAGTCTGTTCTCCGTTAAACTGAGCTTTGGCGTTTTTTCGATATTGAGTGGCTTGGCGGCTCTTCGCTGTGTGTATGTACTGATAAAACGTGGGGCAGGCCAGGCTAGTCCCGTTGATTACCCTTGGGCTTTGGCAGCCTTTCTGGCTCTGCTTGCCGCATTGTCTTGGCAGGTATTGGCATGGAAACACATGACCATTCACTACCATTTGAATGGCTTGGTGTTTTTTGTCGGTATCGTTCCCTTGTCCTCCCTCTGGTTGCTGATGTTCATCAAGCAGGCATTTGGTTGTTCGTGGGTTGGGCCGGATGTGCGCTACGTGCTATTTGCTTTGTTGGCGATCGTGCCAAGCGCGCTCTTGATCGGGCAACAGTGGGCGCATGTTGAAGCGCAGGCGCGACAATTGCAGTTCTTGGCGGGCAACCCGGGTGTTGAGTTTGTGAAAGGTCGTCTGGACAAACTGGAGGTCCAGGCGATGCCTAGAGGCATGACAGGAATAGAGATCCCAAGGGGGTTAGGTCTCGCATCGACACGTATTGTCGTTGGGGGATGGGCGTTTTCGTCGGTTGCACCGGCCGAGATTGAGGTCAAGGTCAAGGGGGTGATGGTCAAGCGCTTGGTGCCGGACGGTCATCGTGCCGATGTCGCCAGGATCTACCCAGAGGGGCCTGTAAACACAGGATATATGTTGAGCACCGTGGTGCCGTCCGACATCGACCTCCAAGATGTGGAGGTCTGGGTGGTGGACGCCCTTGGCAATCGGCTGGAGCTCACGAAGCGTGGCTGATGTCAAAATGCATACCATACGATACCCATAACTGTCGCGGTGGTGAGAGCGATAGGCCTTTAAATGTTCACAAGAACGCATGTGGATAGGATTGCGCAGCGTTCTAGAGATGGAAAACGAGATGAGTTCAATGGAAGTTGCGCCTGCTGTAAAGGCGTCTTGGCAAGTACCTGCTTACCAGCCTGTGTTCTGGAACGGTCGCAAGCATGGCTACTGCGTGGTGATTCCCGTTATCAACGAAGGCGCACGCATCCAGAATCTGCTGGCTCGCATGAAAGCAGTGGGGATCGACGATCAGGCCGATATCATCATCGTCGATGGTGGCAGTACCGATGGCTCGCTCGAACCGTCTTTGCTTCAGGCCAACGGTGTTGCGGGCCTGCTGCTCAAGACCGCCCCAGGCAAATTGAGCGCACAATTGCGTTGCGCCTATGCGTTCGCACTGGAGCAGGGCTATCACGGTATCGTCACCATCGATGGCAACGACAAGGATGACCCGGATGCCATTCCGCAATTTCTGAAGGCGCTGTCCGAAGGTGTCGATTTCGTCCAGGCCTCGCGTTACCTGGCCGGTGGTGTGGCGGAAAACACGCCGGCGTCGCGTGACCTGGCGATTCGCTTGATCCATGCACCGATGTTGAGCCTGTTTTCCGGCTTCAAGTGGACCGATACCACGCAAGGGTTCCGGGCCTATAGCCGCAAGATGTTGCTCGACCCTCGCGTGGCGCCGTTCCGTGATGTGTTCTCCACGTACGAGCTGTTGGCTTATCTGTCCTATCGAGCGCCGAAGTTGGGCTTCCAGTGTGTGGAGCTACCGACCGTTCGGCGTTATCCGAAGGGGGAGGTGCCGACCAAGATCAGTGCTGTAAGAGGAAATCTTGCGGTGCTGGGCGTCTTGTTCAAGGCATGCTTTGGTGGCTATAACGCCTGAACCTGGGGCTGTCTTGTCGGCGAGCAGTCCTGTGTGCTGGAGCCCTCAGATGAGGGCCACCCGCGATAATCTCGAATGAAGACCAACCAATGAAATCGAAAGCCATGGTTTCCACCATCGCTGCTGGAGCACCGACACGTCTCTGGCAATTGCTGCTGTTGTTCGCCCTTGGGGTGGTATTGCTGTATCTGCGTAACCCCGACACGCTGATCAACCCTGTCATTTATGCCGAAGATGGGACATGGACGGCGCTGGCCCTGCGCGAGGGTTGGTGGAGTGCATTTATGCATTCCCGGACGGACTACTTTGTTTTCTTCAATACGCTGGTGCTGTTGCTGGGGGCGGGGCTGAGCGAGCTGGTGACCGGTAATCCGCTTGCCTGGTTGCCCCAGGCGATCGCGGTGTTCTCCTTCTCGTTCCTTTCGGTTCTGGCGACGCTGACCTTTGCGACAGTGCGTAATGTCAGTAGCACGCTGCTGGGCATCATGGCGTTTCTGGGGGTCTTGCTGCTCCCTATGGGCGGCACGCAAAACGAGATTCTTGGCCGTTCGTTGCAGTTGGGCTTCTACATGCCCTTGCTGGCCATCCAGTTGCTTTACTGGCGCAGTCAGCGCCCTGGGCTGGCGGTTCTGTTGGCGCTGGATGTTCTGCTGGTGTTGTGCGTGGCGACCAACCCCGTGGTCCTGGCGTTGTGCTTTGGCTACATGGCGCTGGATTTCTTGCGTGATCGGCGTCTGTTACCAGCGATGCAGCGCAACTTGTCGCTGCTGATTCCCTTGTTGATTTTCATGTGCTTCCTGCTACCACGCATGGGAGGCAAGGGCGGCGTCACGGCTGAATTCGTTGCTGCCAACCTGATCGAAGCCTTGATTGGCCGTTCTTTGCTGTATCCACTGATATTCCCCTGGTACAGCGGATTGTCCAATCTCCTGGCAGTCGGGTTGTTCCTGCTGTTGCTGGTGTTCGTGATCACTGCCTACGTCAGGGCTCGCGCGCCAGCTGCCAGGACGTTGATCCTCTTGCTCTCGTTTGCCTTGGTTACCTACACCGTGGCGACCATTGCCATGCGCCCGGGGCTGACGTCGTTTCTCTCGAATTACCGCATCACATTCCCTGACCGATACTTCATGGGAATCAACCTGCTGATGCTGGTTCTATTTGTGGTGTCGGCCGGACAATACTTGGCCCAGCAAGGATGGATGCGGCGTTTGGGCATGGGGCTGCTGACCGCGCTGACCCTTGTGTATGCGTGTTCCCCCGGCAGCATTTTCGAATGGTCCGCGAGCAAGCTGCCCATCAGGAAAGAATTTACCTTCGCCGAGCAGCTGTGCCTGAGCACTCCGATTCCAGGGACTGACAATGTCCAAGTCCAGGTTTATCCGCTACCGAACTGGAAAATGGTGGTGCCCGCACAACGTGTCGACAAGGCTGATTGCCCTGCCTCGCTCGATGCATCGGCAGGGTATGTGGCTACCGTCAGCGGCGAGCCGGTTCAGGTCAATCATCTGGCTCCAACCCAGGACCACGAATACCGCGTCAACGGCGTCGACCCTTATGTCGTGTTCAAACTGTCCAGCCCCGTCGAGGCGGCAGACATCAGCCGTTTGACCTTCGACTTCCACTGCCAGTCGCCTCAACCTGCCGATCAGGTGCTCGCGCAGTTGTTCTGGAGAACGCAGGATGAAGGATTCTCTGCGGCGAGGAACATCGTATTCGCGGCGCGCCAAGGCAAGAACTTCATCGACGTGAGCCGCTTCAGGGAGTGGGCTTCGCCGGCGGCGCTTACCCAGGTTCGTTTCGACCTGATCAAGCCTGGCGACTGCGAGGTCATTCGCATCGATGAGCTGGCGCTGGGTAATAGCCATTTGGCCCCAGGCAAGTAGTCAATCGAAGTAGGTCAGTGCCGATGTGGCTGTACGATATCGGCACTGGTTTTCTTTTGTAAAACAAATGCCTAGGTAGTTTCTTGGCGTTGGGTTCCCTGGGCGTCTAGGTTTTCATCGCAGCGACGGAAAAGCTGTCGATGATTACTTAACCAAGGAGTACCCTTCATGCGTAACACTGTTCTGTCCTATTTCATGCTTCCACTGCTCGCGGTGGCTTCATTTTCCCTGAACGCCGCTCCGGCGTCGGCGGTGTCCACACCTGCCGCGATTGTCAGTGAAGTCCCCAGCAGACTTGATTTGAACACGGCGGACGCTGGCAGCCTGCAAAGCGGGTTAATAGGGATCGGCAAGGCCAAGGCCCAGGCAATTGTCGATTACCGCGACGAGCACGGTGCTTTCGCCACGGTGGACGAGCTGCTGGAGGTCAAGGGCATCGGGCAAGCCTTGCTGGACCGCAATCGAGATCGCTTGACCGTCGACAACTGAGCCGAAAGGGCGGCGAGCAAGAGGCGCAGCGACGCCTCTTGCCGCCGGATGATGCTGGAGTGTCGGGCGTTCCTTTCTTCAGCGGTCCTGCGCTTCCTTGGCATCCATTTCTGCATTGCGCTCATGGACTTTCTTCAGCTGTTCCTCGGTCAAGGGCAGCTTTTTCGCCGTGTCGCGCAGCATCATCAACCCGCCGATGATCGAGCCGAGGGCTATGATCAATATCAACCAGGCATACCAAGGCATGGGTGTTCTCCTTGCAGATCAGGGAAGCGTGGTGCTCATGACGTTCGAGCACCTGCGCCTGCGGTTGGTTCCAGTATATGAGCGGCCTGCGCTCGGGCCAAATCTCGCGACCCGCGGCAGCCAAGTGCGCCCAAGTTCGTTTACAATGCGCGCCGTTTACGACTTGCCAAGAGACCCCTGCCCATGTCCGCCTGCCAGACGCCCCTGATCGTCGCCCTGGATTTCCCCACCCGTGACGCCGCCCTGAAGCTGGCCGACCAGCTCGACCCCGCCTTGTGCCGGGTCAAGGTGGGCAAGGAACTGTTCACCAGCAGCGCTTCGGGTATCGTCGAAACCCTGTGCAGCAAGGGCTTCGAAGTGTTCCTCGACCTCAAGTTCCACGACATCCCCAACACCACCGCGATGGCGGTCAAGGCTGCGGCCGAGATGGGCGTGTGGATGGTCAACGTGCACTGCTCCGGTGGCCTGCGCATGATGTCGGCCTGCCGTGAAGAGCTGGCCAAGCGTAGCGGGCCACAGCCGCTGCTGATTGGTGTGACCGTGCTGACCAGCATGGAGCGTGAGGACCTTGCCGGTATCGGCCTGGATATCGAACCGCAGGAGCAAGTATTGCGCCTGGCAGCGCTGGCCGAGAAGGCCGGCATGGACGGCCTGGTGTGCTCGGCCTTGGAAGCGCCGGCGCTGAAGGCGGCGCACCCGTCGCTGCAACTGGTCACCCCGGGTATCCGCCCGGCGGGCAGTGCCCAGGACGACCAGCGCCGGATCCTGACCCCCCGCCAGGCGCTGGACGCAGGTTCCGACTACCTGGTGATCGGCCGCCCGATCAGCCAGGCGGCGGATCCGGCCAAGGCACTGGCTGCCGTGGTGGCTGAAATCCGCGGCTGATTCGAGCCTGCCGGGGCTGCCTTGCAGCCCCGGGATGTCACACCTTCAACACCAGCTTGCCGAAGTTTTCCCCACTGAACAGCTTGAGCAGTGTCTCCGGGAAGGTTTCCAGCCCTTCGACCACATCCTCCTTGCTCTTCACCTTGCCGCTGGCCAGCCAGCCGGCCATCTCTTGCGCGGCCTTGCCGTATTCCTTGACGTAGTCCATCACCACGAAGCCTTCCATCCGCGCGCGGTTCACCAGCAGCGACAGGTAGTTGGCCGGGCCCTTGACCGCCTCCTTGTTGTTGTACTGGCTGATGGCGCCGCAGATCACTACCCGGGCCTTGAAGTTCAGGCGCGACAGCACGGCATCGAGGATATCGCCGCCGACGTTGTCGAAGTAGACGTCCACGCCCTTGGGGCATTCGCGCTTGAGCCCGGCCAATACATCCTCGGCCTTGTAGTCGATCACGCCATCGAAACCCAATTCGTCGAGCAAGTACTGGCATTTTGGCGCGCCACCGGCGATGCCGACCACTCGGCAGCCTTTGAGCTTGGCGATTTGCCCGGCGATGCTGCCGACGGCGCCGGCCGCGCCGGAAATCACCACGGTATCGCCGGCCTTGGGCTGGCCGACGTCGAGCAGGGCGAAGTACGCCGTCATGCCGGTCATGCCCAGAGCGGACAGGTAGCGGGGCAGGGGGGCGAGGCGCGGGTCGATCTTGTGCAGGCCCTGGGGGGCGCCGGTGAAGTAGTCCTGCACGCCGAGGGCGCCACTGACATGGTCACCGGGTTTGTAGTCCGGGTGGTTGGAGCTGACCACCTCGCCGACGCCAAGGGCACGCATCACCTCGCCCAGGCCGACGGGCGGGATATACGACTTGCCCTCGTTCATCCAGCCGCGCATGGCCGGGTCCAGTGACAGGTAGAGGTTTTTCACCAAGACCTGGCCCTCACCGGGCTCCTCGGCGCTAGCTTGCTCATAGGTAAAGTCGTCGCGGCGTACGGCGCCGACGGGGCGCCTGGTCAGCAGGAAACGGCGGTTGGGCTGGCTCATGGTAGCTCTCGCTGCAATCTGGGAAGCGTTGTTGATACGGGGGCGTTTACCAGACTGCAAGTCACGAAACGCTGCTGAATGATCAACGATGCGTCTGGTTGATAGCCCATATGGAGATAGCCAAGGATAGTCCTGCCGTGACGGTTGGCGAGTAGCCATTCGGGTTGTGGAGATTGCAGTTGGCCATTGTTCCTGGTGCTTTGCGCTCTGTAGAATGCGTCGGCGCATTTCTGGCCTGATAGTAGGCCGCACGGTTCAAATGGATGACCTTGGACCGTCTCTCCTGTTTTCCGATGCAACCGATGCTGAACCTTGGTCAGTGCCCGTGCACCTTATCCCGGGCAGGGCCGAGCTTGCCGTGGATCCACCTGTGTCCAGGCATCCGCAACGTTCAGCTTCAAGTAACTTTACAAGGCGATGTGAATGTCGGACTTCTCAAGTAAACGCATGATCGGGCTCGATGTGGTCCGCGCGGCGGCGATCATGATGGTGTTGATCAGCCATTTGCGCCAGACGCTCAAGGTGCCGGATGACTGGATGTCATTGACCTTTGGTGGCTGGTATGGCGTTGAACTGTTCTTTGTACTGTCTGGTTTCCTGATCGGCACCATCCTCATTCGTGAATATGACAAAGGGCTGACCCTCGGTTCGCTGGGGCGCTTCTGGTTTCGCCGCTGGATGCGAACACTCCCGGTCTACTTCGCTGCCTTGTTGTATGTCTGGATCAAATACGACTGGTTCCATATCAGTTACCTGGTCTTCCTGCAGGTGCCGTTGACCAACTCTTCGCAAGTACTTCCCGTAGCCTGGTCACTGGCCGTCGAGGAATGGTTTTACCTGTGCTTCCCGGTGGCATTGATGGCGTTGACGTTCATCCGCAAGAGGCCGGTATTGCTCCAGGTGACCTTGCTCTTCATCGCCGTGCCGTTGGCCTACCGCATTGGGCAATATACGGGGCTATACCGGGGTGGGGACTACCGCGGCAACACCTTCCGCTTCGACTCGATTGCAATCGGCGTGCTGCTGGCCTACCTGATGGCGAGCGAGGTATGGCGCAAACGCTTGTTCGCCAGCAAGAACAAGGTCTACCTGCTGGCAGGCGTGTTCCTGGCATTCGAACTCATCCGGGTCAACTGGAAGGCGTTCGGCCTGGCGGCTCCACTGCCGCTGCCTACCTGGTACCTGACGGTTTCGTTCACGGTCACCGGTGTGTCCGCGGCGTTCATCGTCGCGGCGTTCTACATGGCTGAAATCCGCCTGCCAAGGAATATCGAAGCCATAGTCGGTTATATCAGCACGGTCAGCTACAGCGTTTATATCTGGCACTTGCTGTTCCTCGGCGCGGTGCTCAGAGAGCTGTCCCAAGGCAAGGGCGTCATGCTGTATCTGCTGACTATGATTGCCATGCTGGTTTTGGCTTACGTGCCCTACATGTTGATCGAGCGACCTTTCATGAGCTTGCGTGATGCCATCACTGAGCGAATGAAGGCGCGCGCCACGAGAGTCGTGGCCTTGTCCTGAAACCTGTGCCGGGGCGCTCGACATAATCACCGGCAACGATGACCGTCCAACCGCCCCCCTGATGATGCTGCCCACCCGGACGCTGTGCTGACTAGACTCAGCCGCGTCTTTCCAGCCTTTTCAGGAGCCAGTGATGAGCATGACTTTCTCCGGCCAGGTCGCCCTGGTCACCGGTGGCGCGGCGGGTATAGGCCGGGCGACGTCCCAGGCCTTCGCCGCCGAAGGCCTCAAGGTGGTGGTCGCCGACCGCGACGCGGTCGGCGGCGAGGCCACGGTGGCGCTGATCCGCCAGGCAGGCGGCGAGGCACTGTTCGTGGCCTGCGACGTGACTCAGGAGCACAACGTACGCCAGCTGCATGAGCAGGTCATCCAGGCCTATGGCCGGCTCGACTACGCCTTCAACAATGCCGGCATCGAAATCGAGAAGGGACGATTGGCCGAGGGCAGCGAGGCGGAGTTCGACGCGATCATGGGCGTCAACGTCAAGGGCGTCTGGCTGTGCATGAAGTATCAGCTGCCCTTGCTGCTGGCACAGGGCGGTGGCGCCATCGTCAACACGGCCTCGGTGGCCGGCCTGTCGGCGGCGCCGAAAATGAGCATCTATGCGGCATCCAAACACGCGGTGATCGGCCTGACCAAGTCGGCGGCCATCGAGTATGCCAAGAAGGGCATCCGGGTCAATGCGGTGTGCCCGGCAGTGATCGATACCGACATGTTCCGCCGCGCCTACGAGGCTGATCCGCGCAAAGCCGAGTTCGCTGCGGCGATGCACCCGGTCGGGCGCATCGGCAAGGTCGAGGAGATCGCCAGCGCGGTGCTGTACCTGTGCAGCGATGGCGCGGCCTTCACGACGGGGCACAGCCTGACGGTCGACGGTGGCGCGCTGGCGATCTGATCGAGGCCAGCCACAGGGCCAGCGCCACCGCCGCGCAGCCCAGCAGCAACACACCCCCAAACACGATCAAGGCCAGCCGTGAACCCAGCCGGTCACTGAGCAGCCCGGTGAAGATCACCGGCAGGCTGAACCCCAGGTAGGCCAGCAGGAAGAACCCGGCACTGGCCCGGGTTTTTTCTGGGCCGGCCAACTGATTCACCGCCGCCAGCCCGCCCAGGTAGATGAAGCCATAGCAGGCGCTGCTGGCGGCCACGGCGCCCATCAAAACGCCCGCCAGGTTGCCACTGTCGGCGCCCCAGGCCAGCAGCGCGTAGCTGCACGGCAGGATCAGCAGCCCGAGCAAGGTCGCTCGGGCACTGGCCATGCGCCGGGCCAGGGGCTGGAACAGCAGGCCGCAGCTGATCACGCAGAAGGTCGAGAACCCTGACCAGGCGCTCAGGCCGTGCTGGCGCAGGATCCCCGGCAGCAGAGCGATGACCAGCCCGACACAGGCCCAGGCCAGCAGGATCGCCAGGCCATAGGCCAGGCTGCCGCTGGGATAGCAGGGCAGGCGCAGCATGGCGCTGCGTTGCGTCGGGCGTGGGTCTGGCATGCGCCAGACCAGCGCGAGGGCAAAGGTGGCGAGCGCTAGTTGCAGATGGAAGCTGCCAGGGGTGAGTGTTTGCCCGCGCAGCAGGAACAGGCTGGTCAGCGCCGCGCCCAGGCCAAAACCCAGGGAGGTGCTGGCGGTGACCCAGGTCGCGGCGCGGTCACTTTCACCGGGTGTCATCAGTTCGCTCATGTAGGCGGTGGCCGTGGCCGACGCCAGGGCGGTGCCCAGGCCCAGGAACAAGCGCGCCACGCCCAGGGAGGCCAGGCTGGGGGACAGCAGCATGATCAAGGTGGCGATCATCGACAGGGCGAGTGCGACCAGGATCAACGGGCGTCGCCCGACCCGGTCGGCCAGGCCGCCGAGGGCCAGCAGCACTGGCAATACACCGAGCACGTAGCCGGAGAAAGCCACGGCGGTCGCTGCGGCGCCTTGCCCGGAGAGGTCGGCGTAGGTGATGTACAGCGGGGCCTGGAGATTGACGGCGAGGGTAATCAGGCACAGGGCGAAGGCCAGCAGGGCCGGGGCGTGGCGAGTGGGCATGGGTGGTTTCCGCAGGATCGATTGCGTCAGCATCGGCCCTGGGTGGCTGCTCGCCAAGGTACACCCAGTACGGATTTGTGTTTAACTGTTTGCCTGAAATAAGCGAACACTTGCCATGCACTTCAATCTTGATCGCGCTCTCCCCACACCCTTGGTTCAGCAGCTGACCGAGCAGTTGCAGGCCTGGATCACTCGGCAGCGCTTGCGCCCGGGTGCACGCCTGCCATCGATCCGCACCTTGGCCAAGGCCCAGGCGGTCAGTGCTTCGTGCGTAATCGAAGCCTACGACCGGCTGGTGGCCAGCGGCTGGCTGGAGGCACGGCACGGTGCCGGGTTCTTCGTTGCCGAGCGCAAGCCGGGTCTGCGTCCCGATCCCGGTGAGCCGTGGGGCGAGGCGATCGACGGCAGTTGGCGACAGTTTCGCGAAGGGCATGAGCAACTGCTCAAGCTCGGCTGCGGCTGGTTGCCCGTGGCCTGGCGAGCCGAGGCTGAACTGGCCCAGGCCATCCGCCAGGTCAGCCGTGGCGCGCCCGAGGCACTGTTTGACTACTGCCCGCCCCAGGGGCTGGCGAGCCTGCGCTTGCAACTGCACAAGGGGCTGGCGCGGCTGGATATCGCCGCGGAACCTGAGCGTATCGTCACCACCCAGGGTGCCAGCCATGCCCTCGACCTGCTGGTGCGGACCCTGCTGGCGCCGGGCGACACGGTGCTGGTGGAACGGCCCGGTTACTACAACCTCTACAACCTGCTGCGCCTGCACGGCGTGCGCATGCTCGAGGTGCCGCGCACTGCCAGTGGTCCAGACCTGGCCGTGCTCGAGCAGTTGCTCGCCGAACACCGGCCGCGCTGCCTGTTCATCAACAGCCTGTACCAGAACCCGACCGGCACCAGCCTGACGCCCAAGGTCGCCTATCGCCTGCTGGAGCTGGCCCGCGGGCATGACCTGCGGATTGTCGAGGATGACCTCTATGCCGACTTCCAGGACGGGCCGGCGACACGGCTGGCTACCCTCGACAGCGAGCAACGGGTGATCTACCTGGGCAGCTTCTCCAAGACCCTCAGCAGTTCGCTGCGGGTAGGCTATGTAGTGGCCGATCCGCCCTTGGTGGCGCGTCTGGCCGAACTGAAGATGGTCGCGGGCATCGGCACCTCGCGCTTCGCCGAGCAGGTGGTCGGGCAGATGCTCGCCAACGGCAGCTACCGCAAGAGCGTGCAGCGCCTGCGGCTGCGCCTGGGCCAGCACCGGGCGAGGACGCTCGGGTTGCTGGAGGCCTGCGGCTGGGAGGTGTTCTGCGAACCCGTCGGCGGCATGTTCGTCTGGGCCCGGGTACCGGGGCGCGACTTCGCCGAGCTGGAGCGGCTGGCGCTGGAGCATGCGGTGCTGCTTACCCCGGGCAGTGCCTTCGATCCGCAGGGCCGGGCCAGTGAGTGGCTGCGTATCAATGTCGCCTATGGGCAGGATTCGCGGGCCGAGGCGTTCTTCCGGCATGCGGGGCGACCTCTGGCGGTCTGAAAGCGACACGCTCATAGCTAAATGACACCATTGGAGCGTCTGGCTCTTGTGACGGAGTCGGCGCCATTGTCACTCTTGCTGTCGGTAAAGTCCGACAAGGCGAGGGGGATTGGTGATGGCGGCGACCAAGCACGGTGTACTGGCCAACCTGGGCATGGCGCGCAAGCTCGGCCTGGGCTTCGCCCTGGTGTTGCTGCTCACCCTGGTGGTGGCTGCCATCGGCGTGTACGCCCTGGCCAATGTCGGCCAGCGCTTCGATGGGCTGCGGCAGATGGCTCAGTTCAATACCGACCTGTTGAAGCTGCGCCAGCACGAACAGGCCTTCGCCCTGCGCTCGGACATCAAGGAGGCCGATGCCCTGCGCACGGGGCTGCAGGGGCTGGTGGAGCGGGCCCGGGCCGTGCCAGCACTGGCCTCGACCGAGGCCGATCTCAATGCCTATGGGCAAGCTTTCGACCAGTTCGTCCAGGCGGTGCAGGCCAAGGAGCTGGCGCTGGACATGGCCAGCTGGTCGGTGTCGAGCGTGGCCAACAACCTCGATGTGCTGCAGGCCGGCCTGGCCGACGATGGCACCTATACCCTCAAGCAGTCCCAGGGCCAGCAGGGCGGTGAGTTCCTGGAGCAGGCCGGGCAGGTGGCGCAGGTGTCGCGGCTGATGCTGCAGGCCATGGACGAGGCCCGGGTGCGCCTGGACCAGAGCCGCAAGGGCGGCGAAGCCAGCGCCGAGGGGCGCATCGCCCAGACCGTCGAAGCGGCGACCCTGGTGGACCAGCTCAAGGCTTCGGTCGCCGATGCCGGCTACCAGAGCGTGCTGGGCGAAGTGGCCGGGCATATCGGCAGTTTCTCCGAAAAACTCAACGAGTACACCGACCTGCTGGGCCAGGAGCGGGGCATCAAGGACCAGTTGCAGACGCGTGCCGAGCAGGTTACCGCGCGTGTCGACCAGGTGTATGCCGATCAGGAGCAGGCCATGCAGGCCGAACTGGCACGCAACGCCGTCGCCATTGCTGCGGCCACGGCGCTGGCGCTGCTGGTAGGCGTGCTCGCGGCCTGGCTGATCACCCGCGCCGTGGTCGCGCCGCTCAAGCGGGTGATCAGCCGGGCCCGGCGCATTGCCGCAGGCGAGCTGGGCATCGAGGCCGAGCCGCCGCGCGCCGACGAGGTCGGCCAGCTGTTGCAGGCCATGCAGCAGATGGCCGAGGGCCTGTCCGGTATCGTCAGTGGCTTGCAGCAGGGTATCGACCAGTTGGCCGGCAGTGCCCAGGCCTTGTCGGCGGTCACCGAGCAGACCAACCGCGAAGTCGGTAGCCAGAAGGACGAGACCGAGCAGGTGGCCACCGCCATGCAGCAGATGACTGCGACCGTCCATGATGTGGCGCGCAACGCCGAGCAGGCCGCCCAGGCGGCCCAGGCAGCCGACGACAAGGTCGGCTCGGGGCAGCAGGTGGTGCGTCAGAGCATGCAGCGCATCGAGCAACTGGCGCTGGCCGCCGAAACCGCCAGCAGCGGCATCGACAGCCTCAGCGCCGAGATCCATACCATCGGTGACGTGCTTGAGGTGATCAAGAGCGTGGCCGAGCAGACCAACCTGCTGGCGCTCAATGCCGCGATCGAGGCGGCGCGGGCCGGGGAGCAGGGGCGCGGGTTCGCGGTGGTGGCCGACGAAGTACGCGCCCTGGCGCGGCGTACCCGGCAGTCCACCGAGGAGATCGAGCGCCTGGTCGCCAGCCTGCGCGGCAATGCCCAGCAGTCGGTGATGCAGATCCGCGGCAGTACCGAGCTGGTGCGCCTGGCGGTGGCCGACACGCTGCAGACCGAGAGCGCCCTGGGCAGCATCGCAGCGGCGGTGTCGTTGATCCAGCAGATGAACCAGCAGATCGCCGCGGCGGCCGAGCAGCAGAGCTCGGTGGCCGAGGAGATCAGCCGCAGCGTCACGCAGATACGCGGTAGTGCCGACCAGGCGGCACTGGCGATGGAGGACAATGCCCGCTCAAGCGTCGAGCTGGCGCAGTTGGGCAATGACTTGAAGGGGATGGTGGGGCATTTCCGCTTGTGATTGCCCCACGATTGCATTGTCAGCCTTTGCGTGGGCTAAGTATGAGCAAGGTAAGGACCCCCGCCACGATCCCCCAGAACGCCGAGCCGATCGAGAACAGGGTGAAGCCCGAGGCCGTGACCATGAAGGTGATCAGGGCCGCCTCGCGCTCGCGCACCTCGCCCATGGCCACGCTCAAGCCGTTCATGATCGAACCGAACAGCGCCAGCGCCGCGATCGACAGCACCAACTCCTTGGGTAGGGCGCCGAACAGCGCCGCCAGGGTGGCACCGAAGGTGCCGGCGATGCCGTAGAAGATCCCGCACCAGACCGCCGCGGTATAGCGCTTGGCCGGGTCCTCATGGGCATGCGGCCCGGTGCAGATCGCCGCGCTGATTGCCGCCAGGTTGACTCCGTGGGAGCCAAACGGCGCCAGCAGCAGCGAGGCGAAGCCGGTGGCCGAGATCAGCGGCGAAGCCGGTACCTGGTAGCCGTCGGCGCGCAGCACGGCGACGCCGGGCATGTTCTGCGAGGTCATGGCCACCACGAACAGCGGGATGCCGATGCTGATGGTTGCCGCCAGCGAGAAGCTCGGCGTGGTCCACACCGGGGTTGCGACTTCCAGCTGGAAGCCGCTGAAGTCCAGCAGCCCCAGGGCGCCGGACAGCGCGGTGCCGACCAGCAGCGCGGCCAGCACGCAGTAGCGCGGCGACAGGCGCTTGACCAGCAGGTAGCTGAAGAACATGCCCAGCACCAGTAGCGTGCGATGTTGAGCGGCGACGAAGATCTCGCTGCCGATCTTGAATAGGATGCCGGCCAGCAGGGCCGAGGCCAGGGAGGCGGGAATGCGCCGCACCAGGTGCTCGAAACTGCCGGTCAGGCCGCAGATCAATACCAGCACGGCGCAGGTGATGTAGGCGCCGATCGCTTCGCCGTAGCTCACCCCGCCAAGGCTGGTGATCAGCAGTGCCGCGCCGGGTGTCGACCAGGCCACGGTGATCGGCGTGCGGTAGCGCAGCGACAGGCCGATGCTGCACACTGCCATGCCGATCGACAGGGCCCAGATCCATGAGGAAATCTGCGCGCTGGTAAGACCGGCCGCCTGGCCAGCCTGGAACATCAGCACCAGCGAGCTGGTGTAGCCGGTGAGCATGGCGATGAAGCCGGCGACGATCGCCGACGGCGAGCTGTCCGCCAGCGGCCGCAGGCGCGCTGAGGTGGCATCGGTCATAGGGAATTCCTTGTGCAGGTGTAAGCAGTTTTTTCAGGCTACCGTGCCATGGCGTGATCCTTGCCATACAGCAGGCATTGCATTTAGCCGTACAGTCGCCAACTATGGGGCATTACTACGCAACTGCGTGAAAGGGGAGGGGCGATGTACAAGGTGTATGGGGATTACCAGTCGGGCAACTGCTACAAGGTCAAGTTGATGCTGAGCCTGCTCGACCGCCCGTATGAGTGGCACCCGGTGGACATTCTCAAGGGTGAGACGGAAACGCCCGAGTTCCTGGCCATGAACCCCAACGGCAAGGTGCCGGTGCTCAAGCTCGAGGACGGCACCTGCCTGTGGGAGTCCAACGCGATCCTCAACTACCTGGCCGATGGCAGCGAGTTCCTGCCCAGCGAACCGCGGCTGCGCACCCAGGTGCTGCAATGGCAGTTCTTCGAACAGTACAGCCATGAGCCCTACATCGCCGTGGCGCGGTTCATCCAGTTCTACCTGGGCCTGCCCCAAGAGCGGCTGGAGGAGTACAGGGGGCTGCACAAGGGTGGCTACAAGGCGCTCAAGGTGATGAACAAGCAGCTGGAAATGACGCCCTACCTGGTCGGCGAGCAGTACTCGATCGCCGACGTGGCGTTGTACGCCTATACCCATGTGGCGCATCAGGGTGGTTTCGATCTGGCGCCTTACCCGGCGGTGCAGGCCTGGTTGGCGCGGGTGGCCAGTCATCCTCGTCATGTGCCGATGGTGGATTGACCGGCCTCATCGCGGGGCAAGCCCGCTCCCACGCCAGCCAGCACCCGTGGGAGCAGGCTGGCTCCGCGATGGTGATTTGTCAGACCGCCGCGAAGCGTTTGTCCAGATAGGCAATGATGTCCTTGGACTCGTACATCCAGGTCACCTCGCCTTGTTCCTCGATCCGCAGGCACGGCACTTTCACCCGGCCACCGCCTTCAAGCAGCGCCTGGCGGTGCTGCGCATCGTTCTTCGCATCGCGCAGCGCCACCGGCACATTGAGGCGGTGCAGGGCGCGGCGGGTCTTCACGCAGAAGGGGCAGGCATGAAACTGGTACAGCGCCAGGCCCTTGGCCTGCTGTTCCACCTGGGCCTGGGCCGCGGCATCGCGCTTCTTTTTCGCCGGGCGGCTGATCCAGTCGCCGAACACGATAAGCTGGCCGAGGCCGACCCGCAGGGCTTTGACGATCATGGGCAACTCCTGAAATGAAAAAGCCGACCCCAGGGGGTCGGCTCGGAACACAGGCCGATCACTTGATCAGGCTGAGGAACTCGCTGCGGGTGGCGGCGTTCTCGCGGAACTCGCCGAGCATCACCGAGGTGAGCATGGTCGAGTTCTGCTTTTCGACACCGCGCATCATCATGCACATGTGCTTGGCCTCGATCACCACCGCCACGCCTGCGGCGCCGGTCACCTGCTGCACGGCCTCGGCGATCTGGCGGCTGAGGTTTTCCTGGATCTGCAGGCGGCGGGCGTACATGTCGACGATCCGCGCCACCTTCGACAGGCCCAGGACCTTGCCCTTGGGCAGGTAGGCCACGTGGGCCTTGCCGATGAACGGCAGCATGTGGTGTTCGCACATCGAATACAGCTCGATATCCCGGACCAGCACCATTTCGCTGTTGTCGGAGGTGAACAACGCGCCGTTGGTCACTTCTTCCAGGGTTTGCTCATAACCGCGGCAAAGGTACTTCATGGCCTTCGCTGCCCGCTTGGGCGTGTCGAGCAGGCCTTCGCGGGAGACGTCCTCGCCGATCTGGCTGAGGATCGCGGTGTAGTTCTGTTCCAGGGACATGGATCTACCTGTGGAAAATTTCGCAAAGGCGAAGGGTACGGCGGCGACGGCGGCGCTGCAAGCGCGATG
>Ga0268257_1000402_pt1 | contig 54039 bp, 35 predicted proteins | sample AgamicAtPrz_FD_200249 | JGI IMG/M metagenome (GOLD analysis project Ga0268257, IMG submission 200249) | Agave microbial communities from Guanajuato, Mexico - At.P.rz (v2) (version 3) | ecosystem: Host-associated > Plants > Phyllosphere > Phylloplane/Leaf | place: Guanajuato, Mexico | collected... | reverse complement strand
TGGTTTCGCTGCGCTTCTGGAATTCCTGCGACTGCATTTCTTCAAAGCGCTGCAGACGGGCCTTGGACTTGGACTGGCGGGCCTTGGCGCCTTTGCGCACCCATTCCAGTTCCTCTTTCATGGCCTTCTCGTGGGCGCTCTGCTGCTTGGATTCCTGCGCCAGGCGCTCGGACTTGGCTTCCAGCCAGCCCGAGTAGTTGCCTTCGTACGGGATGCCGGCGCCGCGGTCCAGTTCCAGGATCCAGCCAGCGACGTTGTCGAGGAAGTAACGGTCGTGGGTAATGGCTACCACGGTGCCCGGGAAGTCGTGCAGGAAGCGCTCCAGCCAGGCCACCGAGTCGGCGTCCAGGTGGTTGGTCGGTTCGTCCAGCAGCAGCATGTCGGGGGCCGACAGCAGCAAGCGGCACAGGGCCACGCGGCGCTTCTCACCACCGGACAGGTGCTCGATGCGTGCGTCCCAGGCCGGCAGGCGCAGGGCGTCGGCGGCAACGTCCAGCTGGCGCTCAAGGTTGTGGCCGTCAGCGGCCTGCAGGATGGCTTCCAGCTTGGCCTGCTCGGCGGCCAGCTTGTCGAAGTCGGCATCCGGTTCGGCGTAGGCAGCATAGACCTCGTCCAGGCGCGCCTGGGCGTCCTTGATCACGCTGACCGCTTCCTCGACCACTTCGCGCACCGACTTGTTCGGGTCCAGTTGCGGTTCCTGCGGCAGGTAGCCAACGTTGATGTCGGGCATCGGACGGGCTTCGCCGTCGAATTCCTTGTCGACGCCCGCCATGATCCGCAGCAGGGTCGATTTACCGGCGCCGTTCAGGCCGAGCACGCCGATCTTGGCGCCCGGGAAGAACGACAGGGAAATGTTCTTGAGAATTTCCCGCTTCGGCGGCACGACCTTGCTCAGCCGATGCATGGTGTAGACGTATTGAGCCATTCTGGATACCCCAGTCTAAAGGTTAAGAAATACCGGGCAGCCCACGTGAATTTGACCGGGCTGCCATTGCCAAAAAATTCGTTGTCTGGCGTCGCGCTGTTAATTTGGGCTGCAAAAACGCGTAAACAGCCTTCTCGCCATGAAAATGATCCGTTGCGCAGCTGGCGAGGATTGGCCGGGGGTCTGGATGCCGTCGCTGGGTGGTGCAACGCAGTGAAGCAGCCTTTTCCGCCCTACCTCATGTTCTCGCTTCAAAAAATCGACCTCGCCATGACGCTCAGAGCCGGCAGGCTGCTCGCTCCTGTGGCGCCTGCGCCAGTCGTCGCCGCTGCCAAGCTGGCTATCATCTCAACTACGTGCGACACGCTCAACTGTTCGCCTGCTGGGTGGCAGAAAGGTAGTCATGTTCATCATTGGACAAAGGGAGGCTGAGCAAAGCGGAGTACGCCCCTCTGATATAGACCAAGACGGGGCTTGGCCTGCGGACTGAGCATCACCAGCGAAAAACGTGAATTTTTCATTGCCGTGGGCGAGCGAATTGCCCGCCTGCGCAAAGAACACGGCATCACCCACACTCTGTTGCGCAGATGCTCGATGCCCTGATCGCTCAAGCCAGGCCTCCCTTCCTTCGCTGCTGGCTTTGGTCGAGGCCGGTGCCTGGATGAATATGAACTTAATCTAATTACTATATACAAATTCAATGCCAAACTTCATTTCATGACCAATTAAATTAATCTCGTCACGCCATCAACAACGCAGTTATAAACACAGGTCTTTCCGCCAATAGAGGCAACCTCACCTGCGTCTTTTGCACCAACCGACCCCTAGGTTTTTATTTCTTCAATCCCACCAAGTGCTTAAACGGTCCCTCATCTAAATCAAACCCTAGATCTGTGATAAGTCTAACTGCCTCCTGGTACTCGTCGTCCGTAATAGAAATATCAAATTCACAAATGTGATCGCATAGTATCTCAAAGGCTAGGCCTTCCTCATTGTACGCGACATAGTCCAAAGCCCCTTGGAGCAGGCCAGCTTCCAATCGGCCGTCGAATTTCTTCCCGAATTCAATAATACGATCTGCAAACATAAAATTTACCTCATTGATTAGCCGCGACGCTTCAGCGTGTAGCGCTCAAGAAAAAATCTATTTTGCAAGTTTGGCTTTCAAGACTGCCCGATCAATCATGCCATCAGTAATGCAGGGTACAAAACCAAGCCTGTCTCCCATCTCAAAGCTCTTCTTGTAACCGTTCAATCGTTCAACGTCACCAGCTATTGCCAATGCAGCCAAGTGCCGAAGGGGCATCGCGCCTTTACTGTCAGTCGGCAGACTTCTATAAACCATCAGGCCGGACTCAATATTTTGAGAGCGTGCCCAAGACATGGCTTTCTCAGACATCCTGAGAACATCATCACTAGAAAATTCAGGCAACTTCTCCGGAGGCTCATTACTAACTATTACCGGCGAATATCCGCTCCCCTCCCCCCACACAAACGCAACAGTTTCCGAGAATTCTTTGGTCGAAACCGATGGCATAAGTGACACCCGAAAATGATCCGAGCGCTTCTTCACAGACGGGATTACTTGAACTTTAACCCCATCAACATCTGTCACGCAAAAATAATCCCCGACTTCATCCTTGCTACAAACCCAGCCCTGCTCCGTCAAAATTGAAGCCACATCTTTTTCCTTCATCACTTAGCACCAGGAAAATTCATTATCTCAATAGGGATACCGTTAGGATAACCTTGATCCTTTAGTGGTACGCCTGGCGTGAGGCCAAAACTTTCGGAAACTTTCCCTCTTGGAATTGAAGCCCCATCTTTTATTTGAGGGAAAAATTCTAACTGACGAATACTCAAGTCCGCGCCACCTGTCTTAACCTCAATAATTCTCAAGGTCCCATCAGGTGCTTCGGCCACGATATCTGGCCTACAACGACCAGTTCCGCAGGAGCTACCGAATGACATTTCCTTTTCGCTGACTCTGAACCCTTGAGACGAAAGTTAATCCTTTATGTCATCCACCATATTCAAGTGATTATCATAGTGATCTTTGATGGTGACCTTCGGATCTGTTGCAGTACCTTTTGCACCGCTGGTAGCTTTGCCTAGTATCACCACCGCCGCTAACTTGACTACATCATCCCGCGTAGCACCTTTATCGACAAGATTAATGATTCCTGGCACATCCACCGGCGCCAAGGTCGAGCCGAGCAAGCCGTCCTGACGTGCCCGTTCATTGATTGCCTCTGCTGATCTGGCTGGGCCTGCGAAACATGACGGCGAACTGGGGCTCAGCGGCGCAGGATTGGAAAAGTGCGATGAATCAAATTCGCGATTTGTACGGAGATCGGTTCATCAGGCCGACCCAGTGAAAATCAGGGCCTGCCAGACGGCAGGCCGTTACCGGCTCGCACACAAAAAGGCTGACACTTCCCAAAAGCACACCACATTCAGCCTAAGCCTCTACATCTAAACTTGCCACTTAATTCTCAAGGATAAATAAAGTCGATGCAAATTTTAAATCTAATCAAGTCCAAGGCCACCTCACAGCCACTCCACGCTGGCAGTCCTCCTGTCAGTTTATTCTCAACATACCAACGACGCAACTCTATTAAAAGATCTAAAATATCTGTATTGACTCGCCCGCCTGCCGTAAACCAGGCAACGTTACCTTGTACATCAATGTAGTCATACTCATACTCACAGCTATCTAGCTCCTGGGATAGTTGTGCACGCATAATAACTTTACAGGCTCCATCGGGAGCAATCTCAAACAGAATACCCCCAATGTCATTGTAGATATCATCATCACTACGCATCAATTTCCACCCGGTGAATTTTTAAATACAATTTCTTTTGGACGAGCAATACCTATTGAATACTGCACATTAAAGCTTTCTGGCCGAACACTATTGCCAGAATAAATAGTCTCAATCTTTACGTTAACTTGCTTTCCCTCCTTGAGTGCGGACGCCCATGTATCCCCCATAGATTTCCAAGTACCTTTATTCAAGCTCCCATTCATGGGAAGGAGGTTCAACCTCTCCCCAGGTCCGTTGAATATACTAGGCTCCGTACGAAAAGAGATGTCGCAAACACCGCATGGAACAAGCCAGTGAGACCATGGCGGCATAGCTTTTCGCGAGCTTGTCGAAGCGTGTGACGATGCGGCGATTCTCTTTCAGCCAGCCAAAAATGCGTTCAATGATGTTGCGCTGTCAGTATTTGGGCCCATCAAACAGTCTGGGTAAGCCAGGCTTGGGTTTGCGCTTCATAGAGCGCATCGGGATGACGGGTTGCATACGGTACTGGTCGCAGTATCGGCGCAGCGTTTCGGCGTCGTAGCCCTTGTCGGCGAGCAACCATTTGCAGCGCTTGCGCGGGCGGCCAGGTTGGTTTGATGGAATGCTGACTTCGTCCAGCAGTGGTTGTGCGTAGCTGATGTCACTGGCTTGACCGCCAGAGAGGAGGAAGCGCAACGGTGTCCCGTTGGCGTCGCAGAGCATGTGAATCTTAGTTGTCAGGCCACCGCGACTGCGGCCTAGAGCGTGATCGGCAGGTTCGTCAGGCCCCCTTTTTTCCGAGCGCCAGATGAGGCTCGGGTTGCACGTACTGCGGTTGAGTCGATCATCCAGGTTTGCAGATCAATCAAGCCTTGCTCATTCAATCTCAGGTGAAGCCGGGTTGTACAAGATGCGATTGGTCTTGGTCAGCCACTTGAACCAGACCCGAATCGGCGTGATGCGCACCGTTTGGCTGCGGGTCGACAGCGGTTCGCCATCGGCTTTTCGATACAAAAAAAGATGACGCTGATAGCGCTCTAAAATGGGTCGGGTGATTTCCTGGGGCCGGGTCAAACCGCGTTCGTCACACCAATGGATAAACGCAATCAACAGGCTTTCGCGGTTGCCCACGGTGCGCTCGGAATAACCACGCTCACGCTGGTATTGCAGAAACTGTTTCATCTGAAAATACAGGCTGCCGGGATCGCCTAGTGGGCCAATGATTTGTTCCGAAACACGCTGTTTTTTGCTCTCGTCTTTTTTTCGGCATAACCACCTCGACTTAGACGGCGCTGGACAACGCGGAGTGGTTGTTTTGTGGATGCTGGATCAGTGGTTTTTCGTTCAGACCGACCGCTTCGGCCTCAACGCCAGAAATGGCGTGGCTTTGCGCATGGTTGAGGGTGTCCGACTGAGTACCGACCATGGCCCGACCTGAGTCCGATCGTTTTTCTGAATCCCCCGACCGAGCGGATGTGTTGTCGAGTTGGTCGGCATCGATCAGGCCCATCAAATGCGGTTGATGACCGCTTTTGCCGTCATACGTGAGGGTGTATTCATGCGCTAACCCCTTGCGGTGCGGCAGCAGGTATTCCAGTTCGGTCAGTCGGCCCAAATGGATTTTTAACTGGGTATTCCCCCAACCGGTGGCCTCGCGCACGTCCTTGCGACCAAACCGAAACTCATTCTTTTTAAGCCCCTGCGCCTGGCTTCGGGCTTCGACCCAGCCCTGCAATAACTCCAGCAAACGCCGCGTTTGCGGCGGCAGTTCGTCCAGGGTGCGCCCAAGAATGTCGTGGGCCAGCCGATTGGCCAACACGATGTCGCCCTTCGTGACCTCGATGTAAGCCAACGACTTGCCTCGGTGCTCAATGTGTTTGACCGGGCGTTGATGCTGATGCAGCAAGGCAATGCAGCGAATCAGCGTCAGGTATTTCATGTGGTCGCGCCGGGTACGGGTTTTGTCCGAAAGAAAGGTCAATTGATCGGCGAACGCCACGGTTTTGATCAGCCGCTGGGCATTCTGATGCAGGCGCGTAATCGCCTGTTTTACGGCGTCGGCCAGCAGCCAAACCCAACTGGCTGAACGGCTGGGCGTGTCCCAGCAGACCATCCAAGCCTATGAGTCCGGCAAGCGGCGTATCCAGGTAGCGGCGTTGCCGGAGCTGGCCAGGCTGCTTTCGACCACATTCGAAGAGCTGTTTGGTCAGCAGAAGGAAACCACTGTGCGTAAACGTGGGCCTGCTCCAAAATGGCAACAGCAACTGGAAGCCATCGAGCAGCTATCTAAAAGCCAACAGAAATTCGTTGCGCAGATGCTCGATGCCCTGATCGCTCAGGCCACGACCAAAGCAAGCAGCGAAGGAAAGGAGATTTTGCAGTAAGCAGATAAAACAACACCGGCGCATGGCCGGTACAGAATGAGGACACCAATCAAATATGAGCAGAAATTCGTTTATATAAAAACTCATAAAAATCTGAAGCGTAATTAACATCTTCACCAGACGGAAGTCGAAGATTCACGGGACACTCACCATCTTTAAATTTTGAATAGTCAAAGAAAAAGACTTCCCCCATATCAGTTTCGCTAATCACAAGCTTTTTGCCATCTACCAGATTATTTTTTATGCCCACAATATGCTGATAGACAATATCCCCTCCATTGATACCCTCAAAGTCCACGCCATAGATACTGTAAATTTCTTCAGTACCAATCTCGCCACCCGCATACGTCTTTAAAAACCACTTGTACGACCCTGGCAGTTCAAGCCCTAGCTGCTGCTCGGCCTTCTCAATCCAGTCATCACCCACGCAATCGGCCTGGCTACCAAAGCACACGATATCAGGATGCAGTGATACTAAATCCTCAATTTGATGCGTCGTAACTTGGCTCATTCTCAATTCCTAAAGCCTGCAGATCGTTGCCTCCAGCATTGCACCTCCCACTTATCAAAAGCTGCCCTATCAACACCAGAAGGAATTGTATTAGGGTTAATGTGAATAGTTGCGCTATTGGCTTGGTGAAAACTTTGCGTCTTTTCTGCAATAGGCCCTGACTGTGTTTGCGTCATATGGTGCAGGTTCACCGACTTGCCATCTACACCTATGGGCGCTCGACCAGAGGCCATACCCTCAACATTACTACCTGTTATGACTTTGCCACCTTCACGCCAACCAGTTTGCAAACTAGGATCAAATAAATCATTCCGCTGATAGACCTTATTCCCACTAAACTGAATAGGATCTTTTGACCAAAAATTACGTTACTGAGTAAAAACAGAGCCCGCCTCTGTAGCGTTCCCTATTCCTTTTGCACCACTTGAATTAGCTCATTAAAAGTGCCTCCACGGCACTTCGGTCAGTCGACCGGAAGAAAACCTCCAATTGATGCGCCTCATCTCGCCCCCAGTCAAGAGCCGCGTCGCGCAACACCTCCAGATAAACCTTCAGGTCATCTACTGGCACGTTTGGAGTAACTTCATGCACAAGAACCACCTTGCGGCATGGAATCCATTCAAGATCTCTCAAACAGTCGTAGAGTGCATCCCAATTGAATCCAAAATACCCTGGAAGCCATAGCTGGTAATATAGCGCGCTCAGCAGCTCTTCCGAGAGAGAAATTTTCGGATCAATACGGACATAAAAGACTTCCGCAGCGTCGAATGAAGGCGTGAGATCGGAGTACTTGAATGGCAGCATTTCCACTCCTTGTTTTATTTATTGACTGGGATAAATGTTTTGTAATGATCTGCAGTGTAGTACATCTCACCACCCTTCCCAACAACTATCCGCTGAGGCCCTGGCCCTGAAACACCTGGGGTAGGATGTACGTACTCTGTATAGTAGCCAGCAGGTTTTTGCGGCAAATCCCCGCCACGATTCTGAAATATAGACCCATCGTTTCGATGAGGGAACGAACCACCTGATTTTATCCGCTCTATGGTCGGGCCGAGATCAACAGTGCCTTGTAAAACATTTCCGGTCTTTTGATCAACGACCTTCACTCCATCAATAAAGCGGGTGGGGTCTTTTGCACCGCTGGTAGCTTTGCCTAGTATCACTACCGCCGCTAATTTTACTACATCATCCCGCGTAGCACCTTTATCGACAAGGCTAATAATCCCTGGCACATCCACCGGCGCCAAGGTCGAGCCGAGCAAGCCGTCCTGACGTGCCCGTTCATTGATTGCCTCTTCAGTTAACCCTTGCCGTCTCCATTCCGCAATCAGCTCACTCGCTCTGATCGCGTTCACATACGGATTCGCAACAACGCCCATTGGCGACCAATCGCTGCCCGACAGCGCGTAGACATCAAGGAAGCTCGCGTCCGCGTCGCTCTTCTGCGCGTCCACTACCCCCCTCATCATCGCAAGGGCGTAATCCGTTACCAGAAGGTCATATTCCGCTTTGCTCAGCCTGCCGCTCTGGTACAGCTCAACCAGCTTTTCCCCAGCCTGCTTCTCCTGCTGCCGGTACTCATCACGAATACCAACCTCGCAGCCGCCATTTCCACCACAGGCTTTATACCGCTCGTGCAACTCATCAATACTGCCAATACCGGCGGCCTTGAGCTTCTCATACAACGCCCGGCTGGCGGCATCCAGCCGTTCAACGCCGTATTTGTTCGCCAGCAGGTTGTTTTCAACCGCGTTACGGCCCGCACCGGCACCCGCGACAGCCCCAGCGCTATTACCTTCCACCAGACCACCCGAAAGCCCGGCCGCTAGCGTCGACAGCGCCGAAACGGTCTGTTTCTGCTCTTCACTGAGCGAGTTGCTGTCGCTGGTGCCATACAACTGCTGAGTGATCAGGCGGGCAACCAGTTCGCCGCCGGCCGCACCCGCTGCCCCGGCTGCCGCCGAGTTGCCCTGCGCTTGGGCGACAACGGCACCCAACACTGCGTGGGCCATGACGTTGAGTGCAGCATTGTCACCAGTGGATTTCTTGATCACCTGCGCGAGGTACGGTGCCGATGCGCCTGCCAACGCAGAACCGATATCACCACCCGCCAACCCTTGCAGTGCCGCTGTCACGGCCTGGGTCACGCGCTGGTAATCACCACTGGTGCCGTACTTACCCATGATTCGCTGGTAAGCCTCGGTGGCGACCAGTTGTTCCTGGTAAGCCTTCACCGCCTCCTTGCTTGCCCCTTCACCCGGCGCCACGATGCCGTGTGCTTCAAGTTCCGCACGCGCCTCCTGGTCAGCCTTCAGTTGCCCCTGGGTGCGGACGATGTCCGATACCTGTGTGCCGATTTCGCCAATAAGCTGCACCTGCTGCAGGCGCCGCTGTTCCTTCTCCTTGTCGAAGATCGGGCTGATGCTGTCGTTGGCATGCTCGACGTCGTGACTGAGGCTGGTCACATCCTGCTGCTGCCGGCCCGGGTCTCGGATTTCCAGCGCGCCTTCGGAAATGGCCGAAGATGTGGTGCCGCTGGCGCTGCCGCTGTGGTTGTAGGCGATCAACGTGCCGCTTGGCATGTTGCTGGTGAAGGTGTCAGCACCACCGTTGCCACCGCTGATGCTGGCGCTGGCCAACTGGCTCTTGAACTCGGCCTTGTTGGCGATATCGCTCCAGCCCAGGGTGCCGGTGCTCAGGCGGTTCTTGTCGGCGTCGGCAGTACTGGCAATGACGCTGCCGTCAAGCTGGGTGTGCTTGCCCACATCGACCTGATAACCGCCCTTGCCGGCGAACAGACCGGTCTGCTCCTGCACGCTCTGGTAGTTGGAGTCGAGCTTGGTCTTGCTGACGCTGAGACTGCCGCTTGCCCCGCCAGCACCGATGATGGTGACGCTCAACCCACCGCTGACATTGGCCTGTTTGGACTTGTAGTTGTCGGTGTCCTGCAGGCTTTGCAGCGTCAGGTCGCGCCCTACGTCGGCGGTGATTTTCGCGGCGTTGACCTGGGCCCCTTTGAGCGCCGTGTCCCGCCCGCTGAGCAGGGTCGCCTCATTGCCGGCGTCCAGTGTGGTTTCGGTCCAGGTCGTGCCGTTGCCTTTCTCGTTGCCGGCACCCTTGTTGGCATTGGCGAAGATGCTGAGACCGGCACCTTCGGAACCTACACCAATGCTGGCGCCGATGGCGCCGCCACTGCTGCTGTTCTTGCCATCGAGCTTTTGCGTATTGGCAGCAGCCTCAAGCTGGATGTCGCGTTCGGCGGACAACAGCAGGTCATTGCCGGCCTTGAGTTGACTGCCTTGTACCCGGATATCCCCGCCGCTGCCGGCCCCGTTGCCGGTGGCCACAATGCTCAGGTCGTTGCCACTGGTCAGGCTGCTGCCCTGGCTGACGGTCTGTTCCTGGGTCTGCCGCGAGCTCGACTTCTGCCCGCCCAGCGATAAGGCGATACCTACGAACTGGCCAGCATTATCCGCCGTCATGCCACCGCTCTGCTGGGCAGCCTGCCAGGCCTGAACACCGGTCAGCCCGGCCTTGATACCTTGGAGTGCAGAAAGCCGGCTGTCCTCTTCCCGGGTCGCTTGCTTGGTAGTCTGGTAAGCGGTGTCGATGGCACTGCCAACCGTACCGGACAGCGCCAGGGTCAAGCCGCTGCTCTTGCTCTTGGACGTCTGCTCGCTGGTGTTGTGGTTTTCAGCAGCAACGATCTCGACGTTCTGCCCGACCAGGGTGATGACCTTGCCGGCGACAACCTCCGACCCCTTGATACCCAGGTCCTTGCCCGCCTCGATGGTGACATTGCCCAGCACGCTGCCAATGGTGCTGGCCCTGGCGTTCTCACTGGTGCTGGTCGAGGTTTTTTCCAGGCTGGTCGAGCCCAACGTGAAGCCGATGCCTCCACTGCTGAGCAGGCCCGATTTATTCTTCGAGCTCGAGTGGCTTTGCTCGAACGTTTCGGTCGCGCTATCGATCTGCACGTTACGGCCCGCCAGCAGGCTGGTGTCGTTGGTCGACACGATGCTGCTGCCCGACACGCCGATATCCTGCCCGGCGCGAACGACCACCGTGTCACCACTGACCGACGAGCCCTGCTGAGTGATGGCCTTCGAACTGTCGATCCGGGTCTTCTGGCTGCTGGATAGCCCGGAGTGGCTGGTCTTGGACTTGCGGTAGTAGCTGTAGTCGCTGTTCTCCTCAGCGACCAGCTGTACATCGCCACCGGCATAAAGGTAGGCCTCATCACCCGCCGTCACGCGGCTGGCGCTCAGTGCTAGGTCGTCGCCAGCCTTCAATGCCACATTGCCGCCAGCCACCACGGTGCTGCCCACCTGCTGGACATGGTCCTCCTGGCTGGTGACTTTCCGGGTCTTGCTCGCCGAGTGCTGCTCGTTGGCGGCCGCTGCCAGCTGCAGATCACCCGTCGCCGCCATGGCCACATCCCGCTTGGCCTCGATCGCACTGGCCACCGCGCTGATATCGCGCCCGGCGCTGACGCTCAGGTCACGCCCGGCCTGCACGCTCGAGCCGTTCTGGGTCACGCTGCTGTCGGTGTGGCGCACGCCGCGGTCGTTTACCACCACTTGCTCGACCGAGGTCAGCTTCACATCGCGGCCGGCCTTCAGGCTGGTGTCGGCAGCGCTGCTGAGCACGCCGCCGTTGTTGCTCAGGTCGCGCCCGGCGTTGATCGCCAGGTTGTTCGCGGCTTCCACCCGGGCGGCGTTATCGACAAAGTCGCGCTGCTGGGCGTAGCTGCCGTTGCTGCTCTGGTGTGAAGTCAAAGTGCGTTCGTTGATCACGTCACGCACGGCGGCGAGGCTGACGTCGCGCCCGGCGATGATGCCGCCGGCCTTGTTCACCAGATCGTTGCCAGCCAGCAGGTCGAGGCGGTTGCCAGCCTCGACCAGGCCGCTGTTCACCATGTTGTTGCCGGCCTTGGCCGACAGGTTGTTGCTGGCGCGCAGGGTGCCGACGTTGTCAAGGTTCTGGCCGGCGATCAGGTTGACGTCGTTGCCGGCGATCAGAGCGCCGTTGGGGGCCAGACGGTTGTTGCCGTGCGCCAGATAAAGCACTGGCACCAGCACCTGCTCGCCATTCACCTCGGCGGTTTCCAGCCAGACGATGTCATGGGTCAGCGCCGCCACCTGTTCGGAGGTGAGGCTCACGCCCACTGCCAGGTTGAGCTGTTGCTTGCTCTGGATGGCATTGTCCATCAGGTACTTGAACAGCTGTTCGTCACTGTTCTGGCCATCGATAAAGCGTTGCCCGGTGCGGGCGACCACGGCCTGCTGGATCAGCTTCTGCTCGTAGAAGCCATCGCCCAGGCGCTTGGCACTTTCATCCGGGTCGTAGCCAAGGTTCGCCAGCAGGTAGTCGGAGCTCATGAACTGCTTCAGGTCGGTGAGCACCGGGTTGGTTTCGATCAGATACTTGTGCGGGTTGCTGCGCACGCTGCTGTCGGGCAGCCCTTGCACGCGCTCGATGGTGAGCGGGCCTTGGCCGTTGAGCGTGGAGGCCTGGCTGATGCGGTCGTCCACCGCCGAGCGGCCGGGCAGCGCGGGGCTACCGGCGTTCCCGGGCAGGCTGGTGTCGACGGCGCTGGCACTACCGGCGACGTTCGCCTGGGTGCGGTCGGCCGTATTCAGCGTGGTGCTGCTGCCTGCCGCTTGGTCGGCACCGCGGATGCTGACCGTGCGCCCCTGGGCCAGCGGCAAGGGTTGCTGGCGCTGCGCGACGCTCAGGCTGGCGCCGCCCATGCTCCAGCTTTGCGGGCCGCTGGCGGTCGTGCTGCCGGCCTCGCTGCTCAGGCGGAACAAGCCGTTCTGCCCAGTGGGCAGGCTGAAGCCGGGCAGCGCCAGCGGGTTGACCTGTTGTTGGGCGAGGTCCGGCGGCAGCTGCTGGTTGAGTGTGATGCGGGTGGAGAACGCCGTACCGGGTGCGGTGGTATCGGTACGCGCGCCGCTACCGATGTAGGCGTAACCCGGGCGCACGACGCTGTTGTCGATGCCGTTGCCGGCGGTGATGTTCACCGCGCCATTGGCCTGCATGATGGCGGCATAGCTTTGGTCGCCTGCCGCCAGTTTGCGGGTGCTGCCAAGGCTCACCAGCTCCGCTTCGGTCATGCCGATGAACCTGGCCAGGTCAGCTTGCAAGCCACCCAGGTTGGCAGGGTCGTAACCAGCGCTCTCGTACCAGTACTTGCTGGTGATCGAGCTGGCCAGCTGGTACCAGGCCCCGGCGTTGCGGGTACGTTCGGAACGGAAGATGCGGGTGGTTTCGGTCTCGCCGGTTTCCACACCGCTGTTGATCAGGTTGTCGACGCTGGCCACCAGGTTACCGGCAGCGGCGATGGTGCTGCTGCTGTTGAGCAGGTCGCCGCCCCGGATGGTCAGGTTGCCGCCGGTGGTGATGCTGGAGGCGGCACTGGCGTCGGTCACCTCGAACTTGTCACGCTGGACGATCTCCCAGACGTGGTTGCGTTTGCCGCCGCAGTCGCCGGCGTTGTAGCCCTCGATGCAGGCCACCTCGCCAACGCGGGCGGTGTAGAGGCCCTTGTTGTCGGTCTGCAGCACCGCCCGCACGTTCTGAATGGTGCTCGCTGCCAGGCTCATCGACAGGTCGCTCTGCAGCGAGCCGGAACGGTTCACGATGCTGTTGGCCAAGCCGCCCTGGCCATCCCGGTCGATGGTCAGGGCGCCCAGGCTGTAGACGTCGGCATAGCTGTTGGTCAGGCTGGCGACCCGCAGGCCCATATCCCTGCCGCTGAAAATCAGGCCCTGGTCGCTGTTGACCAGGGCGCCGGTAGTCACGCTCAGCGCTTCGCCGGCACCCAGCGTGCCTTGGTTGTTGACGCCGCCTGCCACGAGGGAAAGGCCGGTAGCAGACGTCAGGCGGCCGGCATTGTTCAACTGCCCGACTACCGAGAGGCTGGTGGTGCCACCGCTGGCGATGCTGCCGGTGTTGCTCAGGTTGACCTGTGCGGCGCTCAGGCCAAGGTCGCCACGGCTGCTCAGGCGGCCGTTGCCGGCGTAGGTGCCAGCCAGATCGAGGCTGAGGCTGCCGTCACTGGCGATCAGGCCGTCGTTGCTCCAGTCGCTGCCGCTGCCGACCAGCGCTTCGCTGGCCAGCAACTGGCCGTTGGCGGTCTGGCTGAAGTTGCCGACATTGAGCGTCAGGCGCCCGGCCTGGATAACGTTGCTGTTGCTCCAGCTGTCAGCGTTGAGGGTGAGGCCGCCCCGGGTGACGATACTACCGCCGGCGCCCGTGACATTGGCTGTGCTGATGTCGAAATTGCCGCTGCCCACGTGCAGCAGGCTGCCGCCAGCGTTGAGGAAACTGCCAACGCCGAGGCTGAGGTCGCTGTTGGCGGTTTCCAGCGTGCCGTTGCGGTTGTCGAACGGGCCGCCGATCTGCAGGCGGGTGGCGCCGCTTGTGCCCAAGGCACGCAACTGGCCGGTCTGGTTGTCGAGGCTGGCCGCCTTGATGGCCAGGGTACTGTCGCTTTCAATGATGCCCAGGCGGTTGTTCAGCGCACCGCTGAGGCCCAGGTCGATGCGTTGGCCGGCGATCTGGCCATCGTTGTCGCCGCTGTTGTCGAAGTTGCCACCTGTGACCTTGACCAGCCCTTGGGCATAAAGGCCGCCGTTGCGGTTGTCGAAATCGGCGGTGCTGACCAAGGCATCACCAGCTTGTGCAGCAATTCGCCCGCCATAGTTGTCGATGCCACCCAGTACCTTGAGGTCGAGGGCCTGGGCCTGCGTGACGCCACCCTGGCGGTTGTTGTTCAGGTCATAACCGTTGTTCAGCACACCGCGCAGGTCGGCGACCAACTTGCCTTGCAGGCTGGAAAGCACGCCGCCACGGTTGTCCAGGTTGCCGGCCGTGACGTCGAGGTTGCCAGCGTCGGCCAGGATACGGCCACTCTGGTTGTCGACATCACCGGTCACCAGTTGCAAGGCACCCTGGCTCTGCAAAGTGCCCTTGGTGTTGCCAAAGCTGGCGGCACGCACATCGGCGCCGCCGTTCTGGCTGTAGATCAGGCCGTCGGCGCTGTTGAGCAGCTGGCCGTCAACGGCCAGGGTCAGTTGCTGGCTAGCCGCCACGGTACCGCGATTGCGGTTGTCCAGGCTGCTGGCGAACAGGCTCAGCAGGCCCTGACTGGCGATCTGGCCACCCTGGTTGTCGATTTGCGTGGCATTGTCGATGCGCAGGGGGCCGGCGCTGGCAAGCTTGCCGTTCTTGTTGGCAAGGGCGCCGAGCAGCTTGAGGGTGACGGCCGCATTGCCAATCAGGCTGCCGGCGCTGTTGTCCAGGCTACCGGCATTCACATCGAGTGCCTGACGGGCGCTGATGCTGCCGGCGCCGTTGCCCAGCGCCATGGCGTTGAGGGCCAGCGCCGCGCCGCTGTCGATCAGGCCACCCTGGCCGTTGTTCAGCAGCCCGCTGATGGTCAGGCGCTGCGCGCCGCCACTGGACAGGATGCCGGCACCACTGTTGTCGAGGTTCGCCGCTGCCACGTTCAGGGTTTGCTGGCTGACCAGCGCACCACCAGCGCTGTTCTGCAGGTCGCCGCTGACTGCGGCGTCCAACGCGCCATCGCGGCTGGACAGGGTGCCCTGGTTGCGGTTGTCGAGGCTGCCCAGATTTACGCCCAGGCCCCGCCAGCCCGAGACCAGTCCGCCCTGGTTCAGCAGGCGCTGGGCGGTGACATTCAGCTGGCCGCTGCTGATCAGCTTGCCAGCGCTGTTGTCCAGGGCACGGCCGGCCAGGGCAAGGTCCTGCCGCGAGGAAATTTCACCGCCGCGGTTGCTCAGGTCGCGCAGGCGGTCGAGGGCCAGCGGGCCATCGGTGGTGATCAGGCCACCATCGTTGTTCAGGTCGCCAGTGGCACTGCCGAAATCGATGCGAATGGCGTTGCCCAACAGCGAGCCTGCCTGGTTGTCGACAGCGCGGGCTGCAATGTCCAGCAGGCCAGCGGCGTTGATCAGGCCTTGCTGGCTGTTGTTCAGGCTGTCGGCCAACTGCAGGTCGAGGCCACCACGGCTGGTCAGCGTGCCACCGGTATTGTCCAGGCTTGCAGCACGGGTATGCAGGGTTTCGGCAGCGACCAGGCCTTTGATGTTTTGCAAGGCCTGGTCGATACGCAGGGTCAGCGCCTGATTGCTCAGCACCTTGCCGCTGCTGTTGTCCAGGCTGCGAGCAGCCAGGGTGAAGGTCTGGGCCGAGGAGATCTCGCCGCCCTGGTTGTTCACCCCATCGAGGTTCTTCAGTACCAGCATCGGGGCGTTGATCAGCCCGTGGCGGTTATCCAGCTGGCCATGGTTGAGGTCCAGGGTCAATGCGCTGTTGCTGAACAGCTGTCCACCTTGCTGGTCAAGGCCGCTGGCGTTGACCAACAGGGCGCCGTCGCTGGCAATTCGGCCGCCATCGCGGTTGCTCATCTGGCCGGTGATCAGGCCCAGGCTGGCGCCGCTTTCGATCCGGCCTTTGCGGCTGTTGTCGAGACTGTCGGCGTCGATGCTGGCCGGTCCCTTGGCGCTGATGGTTCCCTGGTCGGTGTTGGTGACCTGGCCCGCGCTCAGTTGCAGCGCTGCATCGGTGACCAATTCCCCGCCCTGGTTGAGGACGTTGCCGGTGTGCTTGAGGGTCATCGCCCCCGCGCTGGAAACACTGCCGCCGCGGTTGTCGAGTGCGTTGCTCGCCAGGCCCAAGCTACCTTCGGCACTGATCAGGCCCTGACGGTTGTCGAGTGCGCCTTGTAGCGTGGCATCGATGGCGTGCTGGCTGAGCAGCAGGCCGCCGACGTTGTCCAGGCTGTTACCGGTCAAGCCCAGGCCGGCCTTGCCCGAGAGCATGCCTTTGCTACGGTTGATCACCTCGGCGACGGCGACTTGCAGGTTGCCGTCGGCCAGCACCTTGCCGCCGTCACTGTTGTCCAGGCGGGTACCGCCGAGGATGACGTCCGCCTTGCTCGACAGCTCCCCGGCGCGGTTGTCTACCACCGCCACCTGCAAGTCCAGGCCCTGGCTCGAACCGATCAGGCCACCCTGGCGGTTGTCGAGCTGGTCACCGGACAGTTTCAGGTACCCAGAGGCAACCAGCACACCGGCCTGGTTATCGAGGGTGCCAATTCGCGCTTGCAACTCGCCCGCAGCGGAAACCTGCCCCTGCTGGTTCAGCAGGCTGCCGGCCTGCATGTGCAGGCGATCATCTGCGATCAGCGTACCACCCTGATTGCGCAGTTCGCCGTCGACGGCCAGGTCCAGGCCGGCGCGGCTGCTGATCAAGCCCAGGCTGTTGTCCAGGCTGGCGCTGCGCAGGTTCAGGCCATTGGCCGCTACCAGGCCCTTGAGGTTGTTAAGTGCCTGGTCGATGCGCAGGGTCAGGCCTTGCTGGCCGATCAGCCGGCCGTTGCTGTTGTCCAGGCTGCGTGCTGCCAGGGTGAATGCTTGGGCACTGGAGATTTCGCCTTGCTGGTTATCCACCTTGGCAAGGTTGTTAAGCACCAGCAGCGGCGCGTTGATCAGCCCCTGTCGGTTGCGCAGCTGGCCGTGGTTCAGGTCGAGGGTCAGCGCAGTTTTGCTGAACAGTTGGCCACCGTCCTGAGCGAGGCCGGTGACGCTGGCGACCAGCGCCTTTTCACTGGCGATGCGGCTGCCCTGGCCGTTATTGAGCTGGCCGGCCTCAAGGTCGAGGCGGTCGCCACTGACCAGTTGCGCGCCCTCGCCGTTGTCGAAGGTGCCGGTAACGACCTTGGCCGCGCCCTTGCTGCTGAGCAAGCCGGCCTGGCCGTTGTCGAGGCTTTGGCTGGTCAGCGCCAGACCGGCGTCGGTAGTGATCGAGCCGTTGCGGTTGAGCAGCGTGCCGGCGCTGGTCAGCGAAAGGCCGGCAGCGCTGGAGAGCTTGCCGCTGCTGTTGTCCAGCTTGCCGACGGTAACGCCCAGGCGCCCTTCGGCACTGATCAGTCCCTGCTGGTTGGTTAACCCGCCAACCAGGCCAACGTCCAGGTCGCCACCACTGACCAGACGCCCTTGGCCGTTGTCCAGCTGCTGGCCGCTTAGGGTCAGCGGCCCGGTGGCCGACAGCAGGCCCAGGTTGCGGTTGAGCACCTCGGTCATCTGCAGTTGCAGGGCGCTGCCGGCCAGGACCTTGCCGCTGTCGCTGTTGTCCAGGCGGGTGCCTTGCATGGCCAACGCCTTGGTGGTGGAGATTTCTCCGCCACGGTTGTCGATTTCGGCAACATTCAGCCGTAACGCGCTGGTGCCACCGATCAAGCCTTTGGCGCGGTTGTCCAGGTAGCTGCCGGCCAGCAACAGGTCGCCCTGGGCAACCAGCTCGCCACCTTGGTTGATCATTTGCCCGAACTGGGCCAGCAGTGTGCGCTGGCTGGAAATACGACCGCCGCTATTGTCCAGGCTGCCGGCTTGCAGGCGCACCGGCCCGGCGGCGCTTAGCAGGCCACCACGGTTGTCCAGTTGCAAACCCTTGTAGCTGAGTGCGGCCAGGCTGTTCAGCAGCCCTTGCTGGCGGTTGTCCAGTTGCTCGACATTCAGGCTCGCCTGCTGGCCGGCGCGCAGTTTGCCGGCACGGTTGTCGAGTTTGGCCGCGCGCAGGTCGATGTTGCCTTTGGCGCTGATCTCGCCTTGCTGGTTGTCCAGCAAGCGGGTGACCTCGGCGCTCAGGCCCGCGTCGCTGACCAGGTTGCCGGCCTCGCGGTTGTCCAGGCTGGCGGCCTGCAGGTGGACGCCCCCGGCCGATCCGAGCAGGCCTCGGCGATTGTCCAGGGCGTCGCCCAGCGCTACCTGCAAGGCCGCATCGCCGGTGACCTGGCCACCGCGGTTGTCGAGGCTGCCACCTTTGAGGGTGGTGGTACCGACGCTGGAAATCTCGCCTGACTGGTTGTTGCTGTTACCGGTCACTTGCAGCGCCAGGTCGGCACGGCTGGTCAGGGTACCCGCATGGTTATCCAGGCTGGCGGCACGCACATTGATGCCGTTAGCGGAAACCAGCCCGCCGTCGTTGTTCAGTGCCTGGTCCAGATGCAGGCTCAGGTTCTGGTTGCCGAGCAGCTTGCCAAGGCTGTTGTCGAGACTGCGCGCCACCAGCGCAAACGCTTGGGCGCTGGAGATTTCGCCCTTGTGGTTATCCACCGTGTCGAGGTTGTTCAGGGTCAGGCTTGGCGCATTGATCAGGCCACCCTGATTGTTCAGGTGGCCTTTGTTCAGGTTCAGGCTCAGCTCGCTGACGCTGGTCAGGCTGCCGCCGTTGTGCTGGTCGAGGCCCGTGACACTGGCGCTTAGTGCCTGGTTGCTGGCAATGCGCCCGCTGTCGCTATTGTTTACCTGGCCAGCGTTGAGGTTCAGGGTCTGCAGACTGGTCAGCTGGCCACCACGGTTATCCACCGCGCCGCTGGCCGTCAGAGCCAGGTGTTGGCCCGCGCGCACGCTGCCGGCGGCGTTGTCCAGCTGGCCAACCTTGGCGTTCACGCTGGCGCCGTCGATCAGCCCGCCTTGGGCATTGTTCAGGCGTGAGGCTGTGAGGTCCGCCTGGCCGCTGCTGAGCAGCCTGCCGGCGTTGCGATTGTCGAGGGTATCGGCGCTTGCGCTGAGGCGAGACCGGGCGCCGAGCGTACCGCCCTGGTTGTTCAGGCTTTGCTGCGCCGTGACGCTGAGATCGCGGCTGGCCACCACGGTGTTGCCATGGTTATCGATGTGCCTGGCGTTCAGGCGTGCGTCGCCGGTGGTATTGCGGCTGTTGTCGGCGTTGACGCCCGCTTCGATGATGCCTTGGTTGCTCAGCCGCCCTGCGCTGTCCAGGCTGATGCGTTGACCGGCAGCGAGCGACTGGCGATTGTTCAGGTCGCCCTGGGTGCGCACTTTCAGTTCGTTGCCGGCATATACCCCGCCCTGGGCATCGAGCTGGCTGGCCGTGATCGCCACCGAGCCCTTGGCTGCGGTGGCCTCGGCCATGCGCAGCTGGCCGTTGGCATCTAGTTGGATATCGCCGCCGCTGGCAATCAGCTTGCCGTCGAGCTTCACCCCCACGCCGGCTTCGGTACCTACCAGCTTGATGGTGTTGGCGTACATGCCGCCCAGTGCCGAGGAATCGATGGCCAACTGCGGCGCCTGGGCCGAGTCGGCGGCACGTGCGGTGGCGGCCAGGCTCTGCGCATCTACGTCGTTGCTGCCGGCGACCACCGCCAGCTGGCGGGCCTGGATCTGGGCGTTGATTCTGGCGCTGCGGGTGATGATCTCGAACTGGTCGATGTTGCTGGCATTGAGCCCGGCGCCTTCGATGGCGACACTGCCTTGCTCCACCTGATAGCGCTGCAGTTGCCCATTTTCGACTACCGGCTTGCCGGTCGTCAGCGTGGCCCTGGGCGTATTGATGAAGCCGCAGCCGTTGCAGGTTACGCCATAGGGGTTGGCGACAATGACATGCGCCGACTGCCCGGCCACCTCGGTGTAACCCTTGAGCTGGCTCGGGTTGCCACCATTGACCTCGTTGAGGATGGTGCTGGCCGCACGGCCGCCCAGGTTGCTGTTGCCGAGAACGATGCCGCCCAGCTGGGTGGCCTGGGTGCGGCCGGTGGCGTTGTTGAGGATTACGCCTTGCTGGCCGACGTTGTAGTCACTGAACTTGTTGTGCGACAGCCCAGCGCCGCTGGGTGCAGCGATATTGACAATGGGCACGCCGTTGCCTGCCTGCCCGAGGCTGGTGCCACTGCCGTTGACCACGATGCCGTCGGCCATGGCCACCAGCGGCTGCCAGAACATCATGTTGGCCAGCATGAAAGCCAGCCCACGCTTGGACAGGCCCCAGAAGGTGCGGCGTGTTTGCAGGGCAGCCGAAGGCTGACGGGCCAGGAAGGCGAATTGACGAACGTCCATGTCGGTACTCGGGAAAAGCGCTGTTAAAGGAAGATGTCCAGGCGGAAGTAAACCGGTGCCTCGCGTGCTTCGATTGCGGCGGGCCGCTCGAGGGAGTGGGCAAAGGTCACGCTGGCGGACAGGTGCTTGCCGCGAGCGAACAGCTCGACCGCATCGCTGGACAGCCGGCCACTTTGCCCGCTGTTGTAGCGATCATGGCGAATCGCGCCGACGTCGTAGGCCAGCCCCAGGCCATATTCGGCCAGCACGGGTTGCAGCCAGTCCCAGGCCACCGGCCGGCTCCAGCGCACATCGTTGCGCCAGTAATAGCCACTGTCTCCGTTCAGGCTCTGGTCCTTGTAGCCACGGATCGAGGACTGGCTGCCCAGGCTCATGCGTTGCGAGCTGAACAGCAGGTCTTCACTGCGCTGGCCAGTGACCAGGCTGCTGAACACCAGCGACTCACCCCACAGCTTGAACGGCTGCAGGTAGCTGACCGTAGCGGTGTACTTGCGGTACCGAGCGTTGGGCAGGCGCTTGCCGGTGCTGCTGCGCTGGTCTTCGCCCTGGGCATCGAAGGCACCGATGCCGTTCTGCATGCCCAGGTCGACGTTCACGAACGCATTGCCGACCCGCCGCCCGTGGTTGATGCCGAACTGCGCTTCACTCAAGCGGTTGCTGCTGGTGTCCAGCTTGCTGTCTTCGATGAAGTTGTTGGTGCGCAAGTAGCTCAGGCCGGTGTTGAGCGAAGTCTTGCTCATTGCATCGCGGTGTATCACCCGTTCCAGCCGCAGCTGGTGGTTCTGGCTGTCACCGTCCTGCTTGAAATTGAAGCCTGAAGCCTCGCCCAGCGAACGGTACTCGCTCTGGCTGTAGCTGTAGCTGAGGTTCCACCAGCCGAATGGCAGGTTGTAGTAGAGCATGGCGCTGCGCGAGGTCTTCTGGTGGTCGCTGATGGCATCGTGGCTGCCACGCAAAACCAGTTGGTCGGCCAAGCCAAGCGGGCTGTCCCATTCCAGGCTGCTGCCCCATTGCTGCTCGCCGGTGCTGCGCTGGCCATCGTTGCTTCGCGACAGGCCCACGCGCCATGGCTTTTGTGGGGCGTTGCGCACCACCACTTCGCTGCCGCCCACCGCCTTGCCGGGGGTCAGTTCCATTTGTGCCTGGTTCGATGGCAGGCGGTTGAGCTGATCGACCATCTGTTCGATCTGGCGCAGGTTCAGCAGCTCGCCGGTGCCGCCCGGAAAGCTCATGGCCAGCTCACGAGGGGAAAGCTTGCTGCCTTCTGCCGGCTTCAGGCCTTCGAGACGGCCCTCCACCACGATGACCTTCAGGCGGCCGTTGGACAGGTCCTGCTGGGGCAGGTAGGCACGGCTGGTGACCAGGCCTTTCTGAATATAAAGATCGGTAACGCTCTTGAGCAGCGCGTTCAGCTGCGTGACACCAAGGCACTGGCCAAGATAGGGTTTGAGCAGGCGCTCGCGTTCCGACGTGGAGAGCGCATCAGCACCCTCCAGCACGATATCGCTGATCGGAAAACAGCGGCTGTCATCGGGTTTGACCGGCGCGACCGGCTCGGCGCCCCGGCCAGGTAGCTCCTGCAACTGTTCCAGACGCCGCTGCTGCTCTTCAAGCAGGCGGTTCTGACGGTCACGAATCAGCTCCTGGTCGCCGGGTGTCCCCATCGGCGCAGCGGAGGCAACATTTGCCAAAGTGGCAAGAAACGCGCATGCAAGCCAGCCCATGCCGCGCTGACCCAGGGAGGGGAAAAACATGTTCGATCCTTCGAAATAGAGCGGTAGAGCGAAAAGCCGACGAGTTTATTCGGGCATTCCCATGGCATCAATAAGCCATCGACGCACGGTAGGGTAAGCAAGGGTTGAAGGTGGAGGCAGGATCGATTGAATGATTGGGAAACTCATGACCTGTGCCGGCCTCTTCGCGGCTGAAGCCCCACACAGGGACCGCACAGGTCTTGAGATGACTCAGACGTGACGCTGCCTGGCCTTGCCGCGCGGCAACCGGCAGCGCTCGCCCTGCTCGGCCAGGCGCGCGGCCCAGGCCGATTTCACGCTGAAGCCACCGTTACGGGCAGGCTGCTGTTCGACCACCTGGGCCGGTTTGGCCGCCGCAGGCGCAGTACCGACGACCTTGGCGGCGGGCTTGCTGGCCGCAGCCACAGCCACCACCGGCTCAGCTGCCGCCTTGGCGGTCTTGCGCAGTTCAGCCAGCGAAGGGCTCTTGCTCTTGGCGACAGCTGCCGCCTCGGGTTTGCTCAGCGAACGCTGGCAAGACTTGCAGGATACGTCCTCGGTCACGGCAGTGCTGACAAGGGTCTGACTGCTGCGCCCGCAGGCGGAATCGAGGCCATTGGAGGAAAAGTGAGTAACCAAAACCGAACATCTCCGATGCGTTGTCATTTGAAGCGGGCGCTATTCTCGCACAGGTTGCAGGGGCTTGCCGAACCACCGGGCAGGCACCACCGGTCACATTGGCTGGCACTTTGCCATAATCCTAGGCATGCTAGCTCGTTTCGGGTGTCCGGCCTTATAGTGCGCCACCGCTGTCTGGCAACCAGACACCGGCACACACCGTGCATGATCCATCCCTGCCATCGCCAGCCCAATCGCAGGATCAACGCTTGACCAATCTTACTCATCCGTCGTCATTGCGTTCCGCGCCACAGGCGCCCGTCGCCTCGCTGCGCGGGTCGATCAAGGGTGCGCTGGCGCTGCTGGCCCTGATCCTGCTGGGCCTGCTGCTGTGGCAGCTGTTCGCCCAGTTCAACCATACCCAGGCCGACCTGCGCAAACAGAGCCTGGATGCCACCGCCGAACTGGCCGACCACCTGAGCCTGAACATGGCGTTCAAGGCCCAGCAGGCCGTGAATGTGGTGCAGCCTTACGTCAAGGCGCCGACGCCCTCGGCCCTGCCCAGCCTGCTGGGCACCCTGCGCGAGCGCCTGCCGGCCCTGCAGAGCATGGCCTGGCTAGACGCTACCGGGCAGGTGCAGGCCGACAGCCTGGCCGGCAGCCCCGACCGCCATTTGCTTGACGAGCTGCTCAGGCTGAACCAGGGCAGCCCGTACTTCTTCACCAATTCGGCCGACAACCGCACCCTCTACCTGTTGCTACGCCAGGCCACCGAACAGGGCCGCGGCTACTGGCTGCTGCGCCTTTCGCCGGACTATTACCGCACCCTCACCCTCCATCTGGATGGTGCCGGCCACCCGCTGTGGCTGCTGGAAAACAGCCGCAACGGCGAGGTACTGCAAAGCCATGCGCCAGCCGACACCAGCAACGAGCCGCTGCAAAGCGTGATGCTGGCCTTCATCGACAACAGTACCTGGCAGTTGCGCGGCCTGTTCGACGCCAAGCTGGCCCAGCAGAAGCTGCTGCCGGCGCTGCTCGGCAAATGCCTGCTAGTGCTGTTCTGCGCCCTGCTGCCGGTGCTGGCCCTGATCAACATGCGCCGCCGCCAACGGGCGCTGCAGGAAGACCGCCGGCGCTACCAGGAAATCTTCGAAGGCACCGGCGTGGCCTTGTGCGTGCTCGACCTGTCCAGCCTGCCCGGCCAACTCGACCGCTACCACCTGCGCAACCGTGCCGCGCTCAAGCACAGCCTGGCCCTGGACCCCAACCTGCGCCGCTCGCTGCTGCTGGAGCTGAAGATCACCGAGATCAACCAGGTGGCCCGCCAGTTGTTGAATATCGACAGCCACGAAGGTGCCTGGCAGCGCCTGATCGACGGCACTGGCGATGGCCGCGACAGCATCGGCATGCAACTGATCGACGCGCTGATCGAGCAGCGCCCGCTGCTGGAGCTGGAAGTGCGCCTGCCGGCGCCACTGGGTGGCGAGCTGCACCTGTGGCTGATGGCCCGCCTGCCGCAGCAGCGCCGCGATTACCAGGCAGTCATCCTCAGCATAAGCGACATCACCAGCCGCAAGCAGGTGGAGCTGTCGTTGCTGGAGCGCGAAAGCTTCTGGTCGGACGTGGTGCGAACCGTGCCCGACCAGCTGTACGTGCAGGACGTGCTCAGCCAGCGGATGATTTTCAGCAACCGCCACCTCGGCCAGACGCTGGGCTACGACCGTACCGAGCTGGCGCAGATGGGCGACCGCTTCTGGGAGCTGCTGCTGCACCCCGAGGACGCCGCGCACTACCAGGCGCTGCGCCAGCAACAGCGCGACAGCGGCCATGACCAGCCGCTGCACTGCCAGCTGCGCTTCCGCCACCGTGATGGCGGCTGGCGCTGCTACGACATCCGCGAACAAGTGCTGACCCGCGACGCCGACGGCCTGGTGACGCGCATCATCGGCGTGGGCAAGGATGTGACGGTGCAGATCGAAGCCAGCCAGTCGCTGCGCGACAGCGAACAGCGCTACCGCATGCTCGCCGAAAGCATCAGCGACGTGATCTTCTCCACCGACAGACTGCTCCAGCTCAACTACGTGAGCCCCTCGGTGCAGGGCGTGCTGGGCTACCAGGCCGACTGGATCTTTGCCAACGGCTGGCAGTCGATCGTCGCCAATCCGTCCCAGCTCACCGGTATCTACAGCCTGATGGAGCGCGTCAGCAAGGCCATGGGCGACCCAGCCCAGCTGGCCCAGCTACGCAGCCAGCTGCCCACCCAGCTGTTCCTGTTCGACTGCCTGCGCGCCGACGGCCGCAAGATCCCCATCGAACTGCGCCTGGTGCTGGTGTGGGACGATGAAGAACGCTTCGAAGGCGTGCTCGGGGTGGGCCGCGACATCAGCCAGCAACGCCGTGCCGAAAAAGACCTGCGCATGGCCGCGACGGTATTCGAGCACTCCACCTCGGCCATCCTCATCACCGACCCGGCCGGCTATATCGTCCAGGCCAACGAAGCGTTCAGCCGCGTCAGTGGCTACGCCGTCAGCGAGGTGCTCGACCAGTTGCCGGGCATGCTTACCGTCGACGAACAGCAGGAAGGCCACCTGCGCTACGTGGTCAAGCAGCTTTACCAGCGCGGCAGCTGGGAGGGCGAGGTGTGGCTCAAGCGCCGCGACGGCGACCATTACCCGGCCTGGGTCGGCATTACCGCGGTGCTGGACGACGAAGGCGACCTGGCCAGCTACGTGTGCTTCTTCACCGACATCAGCGAGCGCAAAGCCAGCGAACAGCGCATCCACCGCCTGGCCTACTACGACGCCCTCACCCACCTGCCCAACCGCACGTTGTTCCAGGACCGCCTGTACAACGCCCTGCAGCAGGCCGAGCGACAAAAGGCCTGGGTGGTGCTGATGTTCCTCGACCTGGACCGCTTCAAGCCGATCAACGACTCCCTCGGCCACGCTGCCGGCGACCGCATGCTCAAGGACATGGCTCAGCGCCTGTTGGCCTGCGTGGACAACGACGACACCGTGGCACGAATGGGCGGCGACGAGTTCACCCTGCTGCTGCAACCGCGCGCTACGCGCGAGATGGCACTCAACCGCGCCATCCACGTAGCCGAGAACATCCTCGGCAGCCTGGTGCGGCCGTTCGTGCTGGAAAACCGCGAGTTCTTCGTTACCGCCAGTATCGGCATCGCCCTCAGCCCGCAGGACGGCAGCGAGCTGAGCCAGCTGATGAAAAACGCCGACACCGCCATGTACCACGCCAAGGAGCGCGGCAAGAACAACTTCCAGTTCTACCAGGCGGAGATGAACGCCAGTGCCCTGGAACGCCTGGAGCTGGAGAGCGACTTGCGCCATGCCATGGAGCAGAACGAGTTCATCCTCTACTACCAGCCGCAGTTCAGCGGCGACGGCAAGCGCCTGACCGGCGCCGAAGCCCTGCTGCGCTGGCGCCACCCGACCCGCGGCCTGGTGCCGCCGGGCGATTTCATCCCGGTGATCGAAGAACTGGGCCTGGTGGTGGATGTGGGCGACTGGGTGCTGCGCGAGGCCAGCCGCCAGCTCAAGGCCTGGCACAAGGCCAAGGTGCGCGTGCCCAAGGTGTCGGTGAACATCTCGGCGCGGCAGTTCTCCGACGGCCAGCTGGGCACGCGCATTGCCACCATTCTGGAAGAAACCGGCCTGCCACCGGCGTGCCTGGAGCTGGAGCTGACCGAAAGCATCCTGATGCGCGAAGTGAACGAAGCCATGCAGATTCTCGCCAGCCTGAAAAACCTCGGCCTGAGCATCGCGGTGGACGACTTCGGCACCGGCTACTCGTCGCTGAACTACCTCAAGCAGTTCCCGATCGATGTGTTGAAGATCGACCGCACCTTTGTCGACGGCCTGCCTGAAGGCGAGCAGGATGCGCAGATTGCCCGAGCGATCATCGCCATGGCCCACAGCCTCAACCTGGCGGTGATCGCCGAAGGGGTGGAAACCCACGAGCAGCTGGAGTTCCTGCGCGAGCATGGTTGCGACGAGGTGCAGGGCTACCTGTTCGGGCGGCCGATGCCGGCGCATCAGTTCGAGGCGCAGTTCGCCAACGAGAAGCTGTTCATGTTCCATTGACCCCGACGCCTCCTGGCGTGCGCGGACTCTTGTAGGAGCGGCCTTGCGTCGCGAAAGGACCGCAACGCGGTCCCGACGATTTCGGCAGCAACGCTGCAATCGTGGGGCCGCTGCGCGCCCCTTTCGCGACACAAGGCCGCTCCTACAGGGACCGCGCCCGGCCTGAGAAGCGCACCTGTAAAAACGGACCTTCGAGTCAACTCCAGTTCCCGCCCAGCCCAGACACGGCGCGGGATGTAACATGAAGCCCATTGGTCCGCGACTTGATGCCACTTCATATGCCAGCCGCGAATCAATCGGTTAGAATGCCCCCCCAATTCACCCCGATCCTTGAGGACCGCCATGTTCAGCCGTGATTTGACCATTGCCAAGTACGACGCCGAGCTCTTCGAAGCCATGCAGCAAGAAGCTCTGCGCCAGGAAGAGCATATCGAGCTGATCGCTTCGGAAAACTACACCAGCCCGGCAGTCATGGAGGCCCAGGGCTCGGTCCTGACCAACAAGTACGCCGAAGGCTACCCGGGCAAGCGCTACTACGGTGGTTGCGAGTACGTCGACGTCGTCGAGCAGCTGGCCATCGACCGTGCCAAGCAACTGTTCGGCGCCGACTACGCCAACGTCCAGCCGCACGCCGGCTCCCAGGCCAACGCTGCCGTCTACCTGGCCCTGCTGTCGGCCGGTGACACCATCCTGGGCATGAGCCTGGCCCACGGTGGCCACCTGACCCACGGTGCTTCGGTAAGCTCCTCGGGCAAGCTGTACAACGCCATCCAGTACGGCATCGACGGCAACGGCCTGATCGACTACGACGAAGTCGAGCGCCTGGCTGTCGAGCACAAGCCTAAGATGATCGTTGCCGGTTTCTCGGCCTACTCGCAGGTTCTGGACTTCGCCCGCTTCCGCGCCATCGCCGACAAGGTCGGTGCCTACCTGTTCGTCGACATGGCGCACGTTGCCGGCCTGGTTGCCGCTGGCGTGTACCCGAACCCAGTTCCGTTCGCCGACGTGGTCACCACCACCACCCACAAGACCCTGCGCGGCCCGCGCGGCGGCCTGATCCTCGCTCGCAAGAACGAAGAGATCGAGAAGAAGCTGAACTCCGCCGTCTTCCCTGGCGCCCAGGGTGGCCCGCTGGAGCACGTCATCGCTGCCAAGGCCATCTGCTTCAAGGAAGCCCTGCAGCCTGAGTTCAAGGCTTACCAGCAGCAGGTCGTGAAGAACGCCCAGGCCATGGCCAGCGTGTTCATCGAGCGTGGTTTCGACGTGGTTTCCGGTGGCACCCAGAACCACCTGTTCCTGCTGTCGCTGATCAAGCAGGAAATCTCCGGCAAGGACGCTGACGCCGCCCTGGGCAAAGCCTTCATCACCGTCAACAAGAACTCGGTACCGAACGACCCACGTTCCCCGTTCGTCACCTCGGGCCTGCGTTTCGGCACCCCAGCCGTGACCACCCGTGGTTTCAAGGAAGCCGAGTGCCGCGAGCTGGCTGGCTGGATCTGCGACATCCTGGCTGACCTGAACAACGAAGCGGTGATCGACGCCGTGCGTGAGAAGGTCAAGGCCATCTGCAAGAAGCTGCCGGTTTACGGCAACTGATTGGCGCAAGCCTGCAGTGAACAAGCCCGGCCTAGTGCCGGGCTTGTTCGTTTACCGCCACTGCGCGGAACCGGTTCCGAATGGGTGCATTACCAAGGCAGGGATAACTTGCCGCTTCTTGTCCCCCTTCGGAGATATGCCATGACCGATCATAAATCACTGTCATTCACCGCATTCCTGCAGATAGCCGGCTGCCCACTCAATACACTCGGCAGTATCTGCAAAGGCCCCATCATCCTTACCAGCCCCACCAATGGCCTTGGCCCCGGCCTCGATGGTAGTCGTGCTCTAGGCATGCTTGATTGCACGGATGAAGACTGGGAACTGGGCAAAGACACTGGGCTGATCACTTTTGACAAAGGCCCCGACGCACTACCACTTCTACTGTACTTTCGCCATTTCGATGACGGCTACAGGCTCTATTTGCGCAGCGGCAAATATTTTGGTGAAGGCATTTTCAGCAACGCCAACGGCTTGATAACGGCTCAGCCCATAACAGACCGTGATCCTGGTCTGTGGAAGCTGATCGATATCCAAAGTGGTCGACCATTCGACCTGGCACGGTGCGAGGGTTCTGAGTGCGGTGTGCAAATGGCAAGTGCCGAAGGGCACCCAGTCGAGGCCCATTACCTTTATCCCGTCGGTGCCTTCCTGGCTTCTTATCCTGCCGCTCATCAAGGTGATGTGACCTTGATCATTCAGGAGCGGGACGTGGACTGGTTGAACGCAGGTTGAGAGGCCTGGACAAGTAATTGAAGGCGCGCCCTCAGGGGGCGAAGCGTATTAACCTGTGTCCCTTTCCACCAACGGACACAGGGCCTACCTTGACCAGAGAACAGCTCGAAACCCAACAGATCCCGATCTACTTCGCCGCCGTGCTGGCCGCCGTCGCCTTCGGCGTGCTGGCCAGCGACACTGCGCGCCACCTGGAAGTCCTGGTTACCCCCGCCATCGCCGTACTGATGTACGCGATGTTCCTGCAGATCCCTTTCCTCGACCTGCGCCAAGGCCTGAGCAACCGCCGCTTCATCAGCGCCTTGCTGCTGGCCAACTTCATCTTCGTGCCGCTGCTGGTATGGGCCATCACCCGAGGGCTGGTGGCACACCCGGCGATACTCGTCGGCGCCTTGCTGGTGCTGCTGACACCGTGCATCGACTACGTGGTGGTGTTCACCCACATCGGCAAAGGCGACTCCCGCCTGACCTTGGCCGCCACCCCCGTGCTGCTGTTGGTGCAACTGGCACTGCTGCCGCTCTACCTGGCCCTGATGCTGGGCGACAGCAGCAAAGTGGCCATCTCCATCACCCCGTTCGTGGAAGCCTTCATGCTGCTGATCGTGCTGCCTATGGCGCTTGCCGTGCTCACCAGCGCCGGCGCCCGTCGCTCGCGCACGGTCTCGACCTGGAACGACGCCTGGGCGTGGATGCCGGTACCCGCCATGGCCCTGGTGCTGGTGGTAGTGATCGCCTCGCAGATTGCCGTGGTACTGCGTGATTTCGACCGTTTGCTGCCGGTGATTCCGGTGTACATCAGCTTCATGCTGTTGGCGCCGGTGCTTGGGTTCGTTGCATCGCGCTTGCTGCGCTTGCCGGTGACCGAGGCACGCTCGGTAACCTTCAGCGCCGCCACGCGCAACTCGCTGGTGGTGTTGCCGTTGGCGCTGGCGCTGCCCGAAGAAATGCGCGGGCTGGCCGCCGCTGCGGTGATTACCCAGACGCTGGTGGAGCTGGTGTGTGAACTGGTTTACGTGCGGGCAGTGCCGCTGCTGGTGCGCTGAACCGCCAGCGCACGCCAGAGCAACAGTCTGTGCTGCCTGCGCTGGCCTCATCGCCGGCAAGCCAGCTCCCACAGGTGCAGCGCAAGTCCCCAGGCCTGCGATGAACCTGTGGGAGCGGGCGAGCCCGCGAAGGGCTGCAGAGCAGCCCCTCGATATCTGCGGCAGCGCTAACATCCGGGGGGCCGCGTCGCGGCCCTTTCGCGACACAAGGCCGCTCCTACAACCGACCGCGTCACCCCGCCCTAAGGCGCTCGGCCTCGCTTACAAGGCCTTCATCTCAGCGATATCCCGCGCCACCTGATCTGCAGAATGGTCGAACATCAGCTGCTCCTGCGCATCCAGCGGCAACTCGATCACCCGCGCCAGCCCCTCCCCTGCCAGCACACAGGGCACACCCATGGCGATATCCGTTCGCCCGTACTCGCCTTCCAGGATCGCCACCGCCGGCAATATGCGGTTTCGCCCATTGGCGATCGCATCCACCATCTGCGCAATCGCCACGCCCGGCGCATCGCAGGCACTGCCCAGCTTCTTCAGTCCCAGGATCTCGCCACCACCCTTGCGGGTGCGTTCGACGATCTGCTCGATCTGCTCGCTGGAAAGGAAGTGCGACAGCGGCACCGAGCCGATCTGGCAATAGCGCATCAGCGGCACCATGCTGTCGCCATGCCCGCCCAGGACCAGCGCCGTGATATCCCGGGCAGAAAACCCGGTCTGCTCGGCGATGAAACACTTCATGCGCGCGGTATCCAGCACCCCTGCCTGGCCAAACACCTTGCTGCGCCCCTGCCCGCTGAGGCTCCAGGCGCGATAGGTCAGCACATCGACCGGGTTCGACACCACCAGCACCGTCGCCGTTGGCGCATGCTGTTTGATGTCCGCCATGATGCTATCGATAATCGGCAGGTTGATGCTCAGCACGTCCTGACGCGATTGCCCAGGCTTGCGCGGCACGCCTGCGGTAATGACCACCAGCTCAGACCCGCCCAGCATGTCAGCCTTGGCACCGCCGTGAACCCGGGTATCGGAACCCGACTCGACTGCCGCCTGCCACACGTCCAGCGCCTTGCCTTGCGCCATTTCGCCCTGCACATCCATCAACACCAGCTCACGGCACAACTCTTCCCGGGCGATGATCTGTGCCGCCGCCTCGCCGACCATGCCGGCACCCACGATTGTCAGTTTGTTCACGTGACACCTCCCAGCGGCGCGCGCCACCAGGAACACGCCTGCAATACACAGAAGTATTGCCCGCTGAGGCGAAAAGGCCACTCGAAGGTTGATGCGAGCTCTCCCCGGTGCAGCACCCGGCCGACCAGATACGTACTTCTTCGCGGATGTCCTCGGCCTCGCCTTCGCTTGTCCCGTTCGTCGGTCCAGCCGACCGTGACAGCGGTGAGGGTTCTCTGAACAGGTACCCATCACTGGAAACGAGGACTGATCATGGCAACTCCAAGGGACAACCTGCTCGACTGGCTGCGTGATGCCCATGCAATGGAGCAGCAAGCGGAAAGCATGCTCAAAGGCCAGGCTGAGCGCCTGGAGCACTACCCGGAACTCAAGGGCCGTATCGTCAGGCATATTGAAGAGACCCAAGGCCAACAGCGCGTGCTGGTGGAGTGCATCGAGCGCTTGGGCGGCAGCACATCGACCTTGAAGGACCTGGCCGGCAAACTCATGGCGTTCGGGCAGGCAGTGGGCGGGATGGCCATGAGCGATGAAGTAGTAAAAGGCGCCATGGCAGGGTACGTGTTCGAGAACATGGAAATCGCGTCTTACACGGTGCTGATCGAGGCGGCCGAGGCGGCCGGGGACAGCGCCACTGCACAGGCATGTCGTTCGATTCTGAAGGAAGAAGTCGCCATGGCCGAATGGCTGAAGGAGCATCTGCCGGAGGTCACCCGGGCGTTCCTGGCCCGCTCGGCCGACCCTGACGCCACAGCCAAGCGCTAAGTGTGCTGCCCGCGACGGATCAACTCCGGCGCGGGCATTTCTCATTGCTGTCCGCTGTTGACCTTGCCCAGCTCCGCTCCAGTCAGCGGTTGCGCCTCCGGGTTCGACTGGGTGCGAAGCTTCATTGCCTCGACCACCGACGCACTGTGCTCGTCCAGCTGGATGCTGGCAGAGCCATCGCCGCCGTCTACCGCCGGTTGAGGCTCGTCGACATAAATCCAGTCCTGCCCCTGGTTCCACGCCCCACGCATTTCACCGCCCTGGGACAGGTTGAAATAGGTGCGGTTGAGCTCTGGGTCACCTTGCAACTTACCTTGCGGGAAGTTTGGCTGGATGGCGTGCAATGCCTTCTCGAACGACATCTGGTGGGCGATTTCGCGGCTCATCAGGAAGCCCAGCGCCTCCTTGATGCCTGGGTCGTCGGTGACGTTGATCAGCCGTTCGTAGACGATCTTGGCCCGCGCCTCGGCGGCAATGTTCGAACGCAGGTCGGCAGTCGGTTCGCCAATGGTATCAATGTAGGCAGCGTTCCAAGGTACGCCGGCGGAATTGACCAGCGGCGCCCCGGCCCCATACAGCAGGCTGGTGACATGTGAATCGTTGCCGGCACCGGTCAACGAGCGGTAGAGCTCGCCCTCGGCCTCCACGCCTTCAGCAAGGTTGCCCTTGGCCCCCTTGTTGAGCATCACCACGATCGAACCGATGATCTCCAGGTGGCTGAGTTCCTCGGTCGCAATGTCGTAGAGCATGTCCTTGCGGCCAGGGTCATCCTCACTGACCGCTTGGGTGAAATAGCGCATGGCGGCAGCCAGCTCGCCCTGCGGGCCACCGAACTGCTCCAGCAACAGGTTGGCCAGGCCCGGATCAGGCTGTGCCACGCGTACGGTGTATTGCAATCGCTTGTTGTGCATGAACATAAGCAGGTCCTCAGGCATGCAGGGGCAGCGCGGCTGCCCCTGCGTTTTTCACGGATGACTAGCGGTTGTCGTCACTCTTGCGACCACCGCCGTGGCTATGTTGGCCACCGACCCGTCCGGCCTCCGAGGCCTTTTCCCGGTCATTGGCGAAGTTGCCCCCGGACTCCTGACCGCCCTTGCGGCCAGCTTCGGACGCCCGCTCAGGGTCGTTCTTGAAATTGCCACCCGACGCCTGGCCACCCTTGTGGCCTGCTTCCGATGCGCGCTCTGGATCGTTCTTGAAGTTACCCCCTGACATCTGGCCGCCTTTCTGCCCGGCCTCCGATGCCTTTTCGCGATCGTTGGCAAAGTTGCCTGGATTGGTATTGGCGTTGCCACCTTGGTTACCACGGTTGTCCTGATTGCTAGCCATGATTGAAACCTCATGTCGGTAGTTACACAGGAAGGTCTGTGTTCATCAGTGACAGAGCCCAAGCGGCGCGTCTTGCAACGAATTCTGAAAGAGCTGACGAAATGCCCTAATGGAAGTGGCCCCTACTTCTTGCGAAAACGATCATGGTGGCGAGGTATACAAATTGCGTTTATCAGCGGCGCTCAAAGCTTTGTCCAAAAAACAATCGCCCGCCTTTGGGGCGAAACACTGTTTGATTCGCAGCCAGCCATCTATCCGGCTGAACGGATGCGGCTCGATCGGGATCAACCTAACTGAGTCACTTGTCCCAGTTCCGCCAAGAGGGCATTCGCATGGTCAACTACCTGTACTTGATCCACTGCATCCTCGACCGGCCCGGTACCTGCGAGCTGCGCAGTTACCAGGGAGACTTGTACTGCGAAGTGTCATCGCTCGCTGATGTGCAGGCGCAGTTCTCGGCATGAACGCGTTCAGCGAGGAGATAGCCCTGGGACAGCGCCGGCTCGAAGCGATCAATCGCTGGTTTCTGCTCTACGACGACGTCGAGCAAAGACGAAACTGCCCTAGCACTCACCATGAGGAATTGTTGCGCTTGGCCGATGAGATGGACCGCCTTGGATTGGTAGACTGGCGCGAGTGGCGGGACCTGCGGCGGCTGGCCGATCGAGGCTTTCTGAGAGCGATTGCTGGCTCTGACTATCACGGCGTTTAGTGCTGGCCGGCTGTGGTGGATAAGGAAAGAACCCGCCACAAATCGGGTTTCAGGAGGGCGTGCCATTTGCCCCAGCGCCTTCCCACTGCCGCATGCAAAGCCGATGCCCCAGGATTTCACCGCCCCTGTAGGAGCTGGCTTGCCTGCAATGGGCTGCGCAGCAGCCCCATAGCGGCCTTGAGCAGAGGGCCAGCCACAAGGGTAATATCCGGCCCGCCGCTCACCAATGATCCTGCCTAACTAACAGGGTCCTGCCCGTTTCGCTCCATCACCTTCCCACACTGCTCACTGGCCAAACGGCTGATGATCCGGATCGCCTGATGGATACCGGCGGTGTTGCGAAAACTCAGGTGTGGGTTGTGTTCGCACTCCAGCATTTCGTCGTGCTGGACCAGGGCTTCGCCTAGCAGTTCGAGGGTCCAGGCGTAGCTTTGGATGGTGGATAGGCGTTCTTGGTCAGTCATGTCGTGCCTCCTTTGTTGCAGAGACAGAGCGAGATTGACTGGAGGTGAGATCCCTGAGGGCTGTCGAGGAACGACGGTGGAGAACGAATGCGAGGATCTGTAACGGATTTTCGGTGGTCATGCATGAGTTCCTTTCGTGATGGAACTGCCACCGCTCGCGGCCAAGCAAGTTAAGGTGGCAGCAGTACGCGGGTTGGCCGACCGGGACGAAAGGAGCCCGGCACACCCGAAGGTGTCCCGCGCACCACCGCCATGACGCGACATCGCGGGCACAAAAAAAGCGCCTGCGATGAAGACTGGGCGCTGATGCGCCTTTCGATTCCGACCGGCCAAGGTCGCATCACCGATGCTTCGGCGACAAGAGGACTTTATTCCCGAGAGGCTGTTTTCGCAAGTTTCAGAGAGCAGGAAAGGGCTATGCGCTTCGTAGGAATATGGCCATCAGAGGCCTTTAGCAGAGGGCCAGCCGCAAACGATGAGATCTGGCCTACCGTTCATCCATTTGCGAGATGCCGTGGCTAACTGCGACACTGGAAACGGTTGCTCCAGGTTGCATGCACTCCTGATGACCTGAGCCGTGAGCGGTTTCGGGTTTAAAAATCTCGCCAAAACGCCCCGAAAATACTGGGCGAAAGCCAAATGGCACCCACCCATTATCTTGAAACTCGTGCAGCCGGAAGTGAAAAGCACTAATCATTCACTCGGTCGAGATGCTGGGCTTAAGTCAGCTTGCCCAGCCAAACTCAAAATTAGGAATAAGCAAAAGGCACCGTACAAGGCGGGTATTTTGGGAGGGGCCGAATGCAGAACACCTGCATCGTGCCAACAAGATCTGGTGCCGAGCAGGACTCGTACATAGCTAATAGAAGTTTCAGCCACTCCAAAACTATGTCTGGCTAAAACCCAATGCCATCATTCTCCTTTTCGAATACAGCGACATGATTTCTATGGAATTGTTCAACTCCATAGCGCCTTAATTTATCCAACCACTCCTCCGCCACTGTCCTAGCCACCCCTAGCGCGATGGCAGCCTCGCGCAACAGTGAAAACTCAGTTCTCAAGGTAGTAGGCATAATTCCCGGATCATCGGTATTGATCAAGACCCTAATTGCCCCACGCCGCAAACCAAATCTGTTATACCTTCCGCCAGCTTCTAGCACTGACTCATCTGGCGGATTCCAACGAAATATCGGGTGCTCGCCATGGCTCTCAAGTCGAGCTATATATACGTTGGATGTAGGATTGGTCTCGATGATTAGTCCCATCTGGTCATATTGATCCAGCAGGTAATCCTGCAAGGCATGCATGAATTCTAATTCCGGGACAGTATCTACGTCATCAATAACTTCACGCGTCCGGTTGACATGCTCTCCATATAGCGCCTGCCCATCCCACTCATCACCTATTCTTATTATCACCAATGGAAGCTTGCTCGATGACGCCAAATGTTGGTGGCGGTAACGGTAAATACGCGCCGCTGTATCTGACAGCCTGCTTATCATTACGGCATCTGGCACTGCGCTCCGTTCCCGCTCGCTTCTGGGCTCATCATCGTGTAGTTTTTGCCAAAGATGGTGACAGTTACGGCGTAGGCACCAGGCGCGATAAAGCTCCGAAGGAGGCACCGACTCTAGACGAGCCAGTGGCCTCCTTTCGTCTGCCTGGTAATTTCTATCCAGTTCAGGTGGCTCAAGCCAAAGTGTGAAGGGGAAGATACGCGCAATACGACGCTCAATGATAGGCAGCACCTGCTGTGCCAGCGGCAAACGGCCACTAAGAGTCGTGGCGTAGTGCCAAAGCCAAACCAGATTATCCAGATGCTCATCTAGAGGGAGCATCATCTCGCCCTGCCGCTCAACCCACTGTGCAGGTTCAATCCCGAGAGCTAGGGCATGCCCTAGTCGGTCGCCATCGCGCATTTCACAAAAGCGTACCGTTTCGTCGACATGACGCATACCAGATAAGGGATGTGCGTAGTCCTCGCCTGCGTGGATGCTCAGATGAAACCCCCTGCTGGCGTGCTCGCCGTCAGGACGCGACACAAAACCCCGACGCAACCAGCGCAACATAGGCGCAAACCACTCTATACGTAGGTCATTTTCGTCACCAGCCACGTCTAATCCCCGAAACCAGCGTGCGGGCTGGAAACGGAAATTTTGATTTAGACGGCCTCCCAGAAACTCTGGTTGGTTCCAGCCCGCCTGCCGAGACAAACTAGCAAGCAATTCATCAGCTATTTTCCAGTGCTTTTCCGAATCTGCTCTCGGTTCTTTACCGAAAGCCCGCTTTTGCCCTTGAGAGCGAGAGAAATGGCCACAGAACTGCCAGCGCTCCAACGACTGCAGGTACGGCCCAATAGCCCCCTCAATGCTGACCTCATGCTCACCAAAAATATAAGGTGGCGTGGCTCCATGCTGCTTGCTCTGTCTGGTAACTGCAGCGGAAAGCTTGGCTACGGTCTTCGGGGAAAATGTCCCCGGCATCGCTTTCACCTCCGCCACATCCCCCTTTGCCATCAGTAGCCGGCGCACATTTTCATTCAAGTCAGGCTGCACGCCGCGCCTCAAAGGGGCCTGAAAATAGTGTTCAACGAAACGAGTCAAGCCTTGGCCATCCATGATCAGCCGTCGACGCAATTCATTGAGCGTCTGGAGCCAGCACAGAACGGCAACACGCCACTGCGGAGCGAAATCGGCGTCACGATACAAGCTGCAGAGGTATAGCTGCAGCCAGAGCCAGCGGTTGGCACAACCACGAATCATGGCCTGGGCAAATTGGCTGCATACCCATAAGGGAGACCCTACTGGCGCCGAAGTCTGGCTTGCTGCCAGCAGCGTCCAATCTGGCAGCCTCTCTTTGTTCGCCATCGGGTCATTCAGTAGCGTTGAAATCTCCACCGGCCAACGCTCCCGATGTGGGAATTCCAACAAAAGTATCAGTAGCTGTCGCATACGCTTCAGCTGCCTGACCCAATCGGACTGTTTGTTTCTTACCCAGCTTAAACCTTCAGGTTTCAGCAAACAGTCACCCAGAACAAGACTATCGGCGGCAATCCCTCCCAGGTGGACATGGCCTTCGGCATGCGGCAAAGCTAGGTTGGGTGGAGGTGCAAAGAAAGGTGCCTGCGCCGATACGACGCGGCATATGTCTCTCCCCTGTGTGGGTGAACTCTCTCTCACCCAGCCACTCAGATGCCATGCCACCAGTAGCGTCGGGTCCAGCTCCGCCGCTATTCGCGCATAGGCTTGGACCTCGGTCTCGCGATAGCAAATTAGGTCACCATTGCGGAGCATCAGTTGGCCGAACAAGCCGTCAAGCCAGGGCAACTCTGGCCCGACAAACAGCCTCGCATCACACATTCTGTCCATAAGTCGGCGTACATCGTTCAGGCGATAACGGCCGGGATAGCGCGTGTCCAGCGTGTCCACTAGCAGCTGATAGCAGTCATTTTGCAATCCATGCCATCGGTCTTGTGCTATGCCCTGCTGTGGAGTGACCAACTCAGTCCACAATCGTACCGCGAGCCGCTCGCTTCCATAGAAGCGGCCGGTGGCATGTTCGGTAAGAGAACGGTTCAACATCAGCCTTGATTATCCTGCATGTCTTGGTGCACCTTCTCCAATGACCTCAGCTCATTGGCATTAGGATATTGCTGAGCCATTTCAGCGATGACCTTCCGGCGTTCTTCCTCCGTACTTTCACGCAACACTTTATCTAGAAATTTCTGAGTCAAGCGTTCTGGTGGCTCGACACCCAACTGACGACACAGCCATTCTTTTGCGCTAATTTTCTTGAATTCTTTGGGCCACGAAATTTCTAAAATCTCATCTAGCCAGAGTCTGACTGGATGATCTGCAAGGAAATAACTTGCTGTGCGGGTGCTGGCACCATATTCGCGCTTAGCAATCGAATCGGGAGTATCTTGACCTCGCTGACCTTTGGTTGGAGCAAAGGGCAACACATTCACCTTAAAATGGTCATTTTGTTCAAAGTTGTGCGGTGAATTTAGATTGACGGTAGCAACCACATCCGGCAGGCCAAATAACCGCCCCTTTTCAAAGCTGCCAAAAGCCGACCAAGTGGCGTAAAACACCATACCCACCTTATCCAGTGCAGTACTGATGTCCTTCATGCCGTTTGGCACATTCTTAAATCCGGCGATCTGGCTGAAAACCTTGTTGAACACCTTGTAAACCAGCCACGGCGAGAACCGTACCTGATCCAGTTGATGGCGAGCGCGCCATTCCGCAATTTCTTTTTGTAACTGTTCGAGTTGTGGATTCAATCCCTCCAACACGTCATCCAATCCGCTCTCTATAGGTTCATCATCCTCATCGAAGCCTAAGCTGAGGGTTTTAGTAGGAGCCAAGGCACTAGTGGAATGGAACGGTGCGTCCTGTACAATATTTTGAAGGATCTGCAAGCTAACCGGTCCGACAAGACTAGTAATCAGCAACTCAAAAACACGACCAATATTCAGCATCATGCTGCGCTTGGCATTTGTATAATAGTTATGCTGGGTCAGCAGTGACAGTAAAAACCTGGCTTTACTTTTCACCTCGCCATCTGCCTGGACGCCGGAGATCACTTCCCAATACTTCCAATCCTTTGCCGAATTTATACCGACCTCAGGCACTGGATAAGAAAGCAAAGCTTTGTGAGAGTCTAGCCTGGACAGCCAACTATAAGGCAACTTATCACTCAAGTGTGCTTTCCATTCAGAAAAGTCTATCAGCTTGACAAACTGCTCCAACCCAGTCGCATCATGCTGCAGCGGTTGAAAGAGTGGAGTGTCAAAAATACTACCCCTGCGCTCCTCTTCGCCACTATTCGCCAACCACTGCCAGTACTGATAGGCTTGCAGTACCAAATATACGGCTCCAGCCTGCGGCTCGTATTGGAAATAATCACTCAGGGTACGTTCCCAACTGACAGTCGCCGTTTGATCTAATGCGCCGAGTAGAAGACCTGCCTGTTCACGAGGCTGCTCTGCAAATATTCTGTATGCCGGGCCGAACTCCCTTTTCTTTTCCCTATTCAGTCTTTGGTGCTCGGCATGAAATTCTTTAATCACATCTGGATGGACAGTTGGCATCTGCCAAACACGCATTACCTGCAAAGGGTTCTCTGCCGAGCGGATAGCTTGTGGCAGGACTTGTATAAGGTCTGAGCAGCTATTTACAAGCTGGGTCAAAGCTCGCACCGACGGGATGGGCAGAGTCAGATCGCTGCCTTCGCGGCCATTGACAGGTCCAGTCAGGAAGATGTTCAACCAAGCATGAAAATTGGGCAGAGAAATGATGGCTGGTGAGCCTAAAGAGATTTCCCGATCATTCAGGTACTTACTCACCGGAGGCATAACCAGCCGGCGTGGCAATGGTAGCACCTTGCGCTGGTACTCGTTGGCAAGTTCAATGGCAATACTGTATGCCTGTTCAATGTTATGGCTTGAGTCTTCGGTTAAACGACCGTGGAAATCACGCCAGGTCACTTCACGGTACAGTCCGCGATCGCCACTGACTATTGGCAACACATAAGGAGTGGTCAGGTAGCGACGAACTATCTCTAAATTTTCAAAGGCACGATTGAGTGATGTATCAACATCATCAATCGGCAGTACCAACAGCTTTTTCCCCAGTAAATTTAGTACCGCCCTGAAAAAATCCTGAACCCGATCGGCCAAATGCTTGTTCCCAAAAAGCGCGCGCAACTTATCCATTCCGCGCTCTTCTTTTTGCACATCTATACATTCCAGTGCATGAGCAAGCTTGTCCAACGTTTGATTCAACTGCTTGTAACCTTCAGGATTAACGCTTTGAGACCTCTTTACGTCATCATCCGAAATTACCGCCGCCACTATTATATGTAGAAAAAGCGACTCATGCTCTTCCAGCAAAGTCGGATCAACTGGATCAAGGATATGGATATCCTTTAAGACACTCTCATGTGCACTTTTAAGATACTTACGCAAATTTACCAACACTGAGGTCTTGCCAGTGCCACGCTCGCCATCAATAGATACCGCGTTATGGCTACGAACCTCATTAACCCTCGCACTGTCCCTTTGATCACTGGCTGTATGCAGGGCCTTAGTGATGAAACCTGCTAGGCCCTGGTATACAGCCAACGGAAGCAGAGTTTCATCATCTAGATTGGCGGTTTCGGGGGCGTTGAGCGGAATGTATCGAGCTATTTGTGTAGGTGTGGACATTTCTTGTCTTATGTCTGCCAGGAGGTTAACAGAGCCGCTAGTAGCCCAGGGCCACTGCAGATAGCACGAACACTATCACAGCTGGGTTTTATAAGTGATGTATTCTCTGTTGGCGCATTTTAAAGGCAGGAGAAAGCGCGCAACACTACGCAACCCGCAGTCGCGGAGGTAGTCGATAGCTCTCCTCAGAGGGCCTCCTCGACGGAATCATCGAAGGCCATGACTAGCGAAATGCTAGCGGTGCCGGGGGAAAGTTGCCGGCTCGAAGTCCTGATTGTTCTAATGTCCCGCTCGGGATAGACATTGGTGCGATAACCTCCCCCGATGTCCCACACCGTACCCCGCCTTCACCCAGGCACTTGCACCCGATGCCTACCTGTCGGAGAGCAGGAGCGGCACGCCGCAAGGTGTCCCCCAACCCCTTAGCGGAGCGCGCCCATAAATCGCAGCCCGGCGGGGGGCTGCTCTAGGATAAGCAAAGTATCCTTTGCCGGAGCGGTCATTCCATGCGGACGCGCCTCAACTAAATCCACCACAGCAGCGGTTATCGCGCTTGCATCAATGGTGCGAGCCAAGCTTACCTGCCAACTGGCGTTGAGTTCACACAAAATTTCAGTGCGGGATAGTTGCCGAAGTTGGCCAGTCCCTCCCTACCGTCCGGTCGCTTTAGTTTCCATCCGTCGGATCTTTCTGCCGTTCTTTTTGACCTGCAGGAACAGGTCCTGGCCATCTCACAGGATGTTGTCCTTGTCCTGCGGCTTGATGGCACCGCATTTGAGGTCTGACAGGGGCGTATCGGTGCGTGCCATAGGTATACGTTTTCTCGACGAACCGGCATACCCTGACGTATACCTCAAGTCGGCAGATGCCTAGAGACAGAGCGAGAGAGATAGAAACAAGAAAGCACGCACTAGGCGGGCTTTTGAGGGGGTTCATGCAACGGCTTTGCACTGCATGAATCAATTGACTGGTGCCGGAGACAGGAATCGAACCTGCGACCTTCGCGTTACGAGTGCGCTGCTCTACCGACTGAGCTACACCGGCGTGTAGCGCAACGTACCACTGCTCGCACCCGTTACGCAAACCCCTGTTTCCGCTAGTTTATTGCCCTACCCTCAAGGCGCCTTGCACCCCTTCGGCGCCAGGTCTTCCTCGATGTCGGTCGTACACGCCCACCCGGTAGCCGAACGCGTCAGGGTCAGTGCCTTGCCCAGCACAGTGGCCGGCGCATCCACCAGCGTGCACACGATGCTCCCGGTGCCATCCGCCGCCTTGCCACTCGCCGTGATCGCACAGTGCGCCGTCGCCGGCTGGCCACCCAGCTCGGCCACGCCCGCCACGTCCTTGCCGTCATTCAACCGCAGGTCCATCGCGGTCTTCAGCGCGCTGATCTCCAGCAACCCGGCCGCGGCCTTGGAGCGTGACTGGTGGTTGGTGTACATCGGTAAGGCGATGGTCGCCAGAATGCCGATGATCGCGACAACGATCATCAGTTCGATCAGGGTGATACCGCGTTGCCCTTTCATGAACGTTTCCTTTTTGATACGGGTACTCGTTGAGGTCAGGCTCGACCCCGGCTGGCAGCGGCGCAGTAGGCCTGAACAGACACCTTTTGTCACCCCTGCCCGCTCGGGCGTCGTCTTCGCTGAACTACTCTAGTGAGCATCACGGACGCGCGCCCTTGCTTGGACACGGCAAGCTGTTTCCAGGCTTGTCGCACGGGCAGAAAAAGGACCTTGCATGAACCAATCCACACTCCTCTACACCTGGCACGGCACCGACGCCAACGGCACGCCGGTCAGCGGGCAAACGTCCGGGCGCAGCCCGGCTTATGTGCGTGCCGGGCTTATTCGCCAGGGCATCAAGGTCGCCAGCTTGCGGCCTGCCGGTGGGCTGACATTCAGTTTGCCGAAACGGCGGGCAAAGGCCGACCCGGCGGGGTTCAGCCGGCAACTGGCGACCTTGCTCAAGGCCGGGGTGCCGCTACTGCAGGCGTTCGAGGTGATGGGGCGCAGTGGCTGTGATGCGGCGCAGGCGGCATTGCTGGATAGATTGAAACAGGATGTGGCCTCGGGCCTGGGGCTGGCAGATGCGTTGCAGCGCCACCCGGGCTGGTTCGATGCGTTGTACTGCAACCTGGTGCGGGTGGGTGAGCAGTCCGGCACGCTCGACCGGCAGCTGGAACAGCTGGCAGGCATGCTGGAGCAGCGTCGGGTGCTGCACAAGAAGGTGCGCAAGGCGATGATATACCCGTTGCTGCTGTTGCTGACGGGGCTGGGGGTGTCGGCGATCTTGTTGCTGGAGGTGATTCCGAAATTCGAGAGCATGTTCTCTGGCATGGGCGTGGCGTTGCCGGCATTTACCCAATGGGTGATCGACTTGTCCACAGGGCTGAGCCGGTTCGCGCCGCTGTTGCTGGTGATGGGTGTGGTGCTGGGTGTTGCCATGCGCCAGCTCTACCGGCAGCACGCGCCAGCGCGCCTGTGGATATCTCGCCGGGTGCTTGGCTTGCCGGTGTTCGGCACGCTGCTGGGGCAGGCGGCGCTGGCGCGGTTTGCGCGCAGCCTGGCAACGTCCTACTCCGCTGGGGTGCCGTTGCTGGATGCGCTGGGCACGGTGGCCAGGGTCAGTGGTGGCGACCTGCATGAACAGGCGGTGTTGCGGCTGCGCCAGGGTATGGCCAATGGGCAGGGGCTGCACCAGGCGATGGCCGCTGAGCCGCTGTTTCCGCCGCTGTTGGTGCAACTGACGGCCATCGGGGAATCCAGCGGCACGCTGGACCAGATGCTGGAAAAAGCCGCCAGCCATTACGAGGAACAGGTCAGCCAGGCGCTGGACCAGTTGACCAGCCTGCTGGAGCCGGCCATCGTGCTGGTCCTGGGCCTGCTGGTGGGCGGCCTGGTGGTGGCGATGTACCTGCCGATCTTCCAGTTGGGTAGCTTGATCTGAACATGACTTTATGGACTTTGCTGGCTGAGCAGCCGGCGTACTTTCTCACCCTGGCCACGGTGCTCGGCCTGCTGGTGGGCAGTTTTCTCAATGTGCTGGTGTACCGCCTGCCGATCATGCTGGAGCGGCAATGGCAGCGTGAGGCACAGGAAATGCTGGAATTGCCGATCACGCCGCACGAGCGTTTCGACCTGTGGCTACCCGCCTCGCGCTGCCCGCATTGCGCGCATCGGATTCGCGCGTGGGAGAACATTCCGGTCATCAGCTACCTGGCCTTGCGCGGGCGTTGTTCAGCCTGCAAAACCCGCATCAGCCCGCGCTACCCATTGGTGGAGGTGGCCAGCGCGCTGCTGTCGCTGGTGGTGGCCTGGCGCTTTGGTGCTTCGCCCGAGGCCTTGCTGGCGCTGCCGCTGACCTGGTGCCTGCTGGCCCTGAGCCTGATCGATGCCGAGCACCAGTTGCTGCCGGATGCGCTGGTGCTGCCGATGCTGTGGCTGGGGCTGATCGTCAACGCCTTCGGCCTCTATGTCCCGCTGACCAGCGCGCTGTGGGGTGCGGTGGCCGGGTACCTCAGCCTTTGGACGGTGTATTGGCTGTTCAAGCTGGTCACTGGCAAGGAAGGCATGGGCTATGGCGACTTCAAGCTGATGGCGCTGATCGGGGCCTGGGGTGGCTGGCAGGTGTTGCCATTGACCTTGCTGTTGTCGTCAGTGGTCGGGGCGCTGGCTGGGCTGTGCCTGCTGCGTCTGCGCCGGCATGCCATGGGTACGGCGATCCCGTTCGGCCCCTATCTGGCGATTGCGGGGTGGATTGCCGTGCTCTGGGGTGATGAAATATACGCTTCATACACACAACTGCTTGGATTCTGATGACCACTGCGGCCTTTACCCCCTGGATTCTCGGCCTGACCGGCGGCATTGGTAGCGGCAAGAGCGCCGCTGCCGAGCGTTTCGTCGAGCTTGGCGTGCACCTGGTCGATGCCGACCAGGCGGCGCGTTGGGTTGTCGAGCCTGGCCGCCCTGCCCTGGCCAGCATCGTCGAGCGCTTCGGCGCCGGTGTGCTGCAGGCGGACGGCCAACTCGATCGTGCCGCCCTGCGCCAGCTGATCTTCGCCGACCCGGCGCAGCGCAAATGGCTGGAGCAATTGCTGCACCCGCTGATCGGGCAGGAAATTTTCAGCTACCTGGCCAAGGCGGAGTCGCCGTATGCGGTGTATGTGTCGCCGCTGCTGATCGAGTCGGGCCAGTACCAGAAAACCCAGCGGGTGCTGGTGATCGATGCGCCGCAGGAGCTGCAGGTGGCGCGTACCCTGGCGCGTGACAACACCAGCGCCGAGCAGGTGCAGGCCATTCTCAAGGCCCAGCTGGCCCGCGAGGAGCGCCTGCACCATGCCGATGATGTGGTGGTCAATGACGGCGACCTGGCCGCGCTGCATGAGCAGATTGACCGCCTGCACCACTTTTACCTGACTTTACGAGGAGGCCAGCCATGAGCCAGCCATTGACCGTCGATTGCCCGACCTGTGGCGCACCTGTGGAATGGAACGAGAAAAGCCCGTTCCGGCCATTCTGTTCGGACCGTTGCAAACTGATCGACCTTGGGGCCTGGGCGGCGGAAGAGCACAAGATTCCGGGGGCGGAAGAGTCCGAGGATGAGCTGTATTCGGGGGACCTGGAGCCGCGGCATTGATCCGATAGCCAAGTGGCTGTGCGGGCCTCTTCGCGGGCATGCCCGCTCCCACAGGCGACCCTACAAGCTTCAAGACAGCGCGGTACCTGTGGGAGCGGCCTTGTGTCGCGAAAGGGCCGCAGAGCGGCCCCGACAATCTTTGGGTTAACGCTAAAATCGGGGGGCCGCTTCGCAGCCCTTTCGCGACACAAGGCCGCTCCCACAAACATGGATCGCGTTGCTGCTCGGGCCTGGTTACTTATCGATCATCCTCTTTCCACGGCGCCTGCAGATACCGCGTGCGGTTGAAGGTTTCCAGCCACTCCGGGCAAAACACCACCAGCGCGCTGATCACCGTGCCGTTGATGAACGCTTCGGGGAACATCATCAGCCACAAGTAGCCGACAAAATCGCTGAGCCACTCCGGCATGGCGAAGCGCCCGTCCAGCCACAACAGCCCCAGCGCGGTCGACAGGCAGGCCAGCACGGTCAGTGCCGCCGGGAAGAACCCTGAACAGAAGATATACACAAACAGGTTCCGCGGCTGGGCGCGCTCGACCCCTATCGCGCACGCCTCGGCTATCAGCACCGGCAGGCCAACCAGCAACAAGCCATTCACCCCCAGCGCCGCCAGGTCCTGGCGCCCCAGCGCCAGCAAGCCGAGCTGGGCCATGAACCCGCCAAGCACCGCCAGTGGCCAGTCCAGCAACAGCGTGACCGCCGTCATGCCAATGAAGTGGTACGACACCCCGGTATCGAAATCGCGCCGCACCAACCACAAGGCAAACAGGCAGAACACCGTGCCAAACAGCAAATGCTGGCGGCGCCGGTCAGTGAACAGCTCAACCCAGCGCACCTGGCTGACCGCCCAGATCAGCAACGGCACATATCCCAGCCAGCCAAGCGTAAGGGTGGTGCCGGACAACACCTGCGCGCTGATCACCTGACGAATGCCCCTTGCAGCCATGTGGATAAAGCCGAGTCTACACCCATTCTCGGTTTCATCTGGCAGGGGTAGCGCAACCGTGCGCCGGTACCGGGCTGATTCCTGCGCACAAACAGCATCTTATCGTCATCGATTAGCGGCTAAGCTTGTCTGCATGGATGACTCAGACTACCTGCGCCTGCTTACCATCCAGGCGGAACAAGCCAATGCCTTTCTCTCCAACGCCCGCAAGTGGGAGCGGGAGCGTTGGGTGTGCCAACGCCTGTTGCAGGGGCTGAACATCCCCTACCGCAGCGAGGACTTCACCCCGGCCGGGCAAGAACCGCCAGACGTACTGTTCCGCGACGCGGCGTTCGAGGTGTTTTTCGTGCTCGACGAGGGCCGCCGGCTCAACGATGAATGGCGCGAAGAACTGCAGCGCCGGCGCAGTGCATTCTCCCTGGCGCAGCTGGTACGCCGCGAAGCGCGCCCGCGGCGCATCAGTGCCACCGAGCTGCTGGGGCGGCTGGCGCCGACCTTGCGCAAGAAGGCGCACAACTACCGGGAACGCGGGCTGGAGCTGAACGAGCTGGACATCATTGCCTTCGCCAGCCTCAAGCGCGAAGTGCTCGACCTCAACACTCACTTCCCGCCGCCCACCGAATACCTGCGCCAAGGCTGGCGCTCGCTGTCGCTGGTCGGCCCGACCTTTGCCCGGGTGCTGTTCGCCCACCCCGACGCGCCGGACTTCCTGCGCGGCAACCTGGGCCGCAGCATTGTGTTCGACGTGGGCATCAGTCTTTGATCCAGTGCAGCGAATGTTTGCGATGGCGTACACTCGGCGCCAGATATAGAAAGCATTATCATTTGTTTCAAGCGCTTGCGTGAACGCTGTAGCGTTTACGCAGTCACAAACGTCTACCTGACGAGGCCCTACCATGACCAGCCGCCTGAATCCGGAAGATCAGCGTCGTGTCGATGAGTATCTGCGAGCCCCCCAGCACCAAGTCGAGCGCAGGCCTTTCCGGCCGTGGCTGCTCCTTGTGCTGGTGGTGGCCGTGACCATCGGGTTGGGTCTCATCAGCCGCCTGCTCAGTGGACTGGTGCTATGAGCTGCTTCGCGCTCGCCCTCCCCTCGTGCAGTTTGCGGCCGGCCCCCGGGGCCACGAATTCCGTAAACCTTATGAGATATCCCCATGACTCATCGCATCGTGATTGTCGGCGGCGGCGCCGGCGGCCTGGAACTGGCGACCCGCCTGGGTAAAAGCCTGGGCAAGCGCAAGCAGGCCGAGATCACCCTGGTCGACGCCAACCTCACGCACATCTGGAAGCCTCTGCTGCACGAAGTGGCCGCCGGCTCGCTCAACTCCTCGGAAGACGAACTGAACTACGTGGCCCAGGCCAAGTGGAACCACTTCAACTTCCAGCTGGGGCGCATGAGCGGCCTGGACCGTGAAGGCAAGCAGATTCAACTGGCCGCCACCCTCGATGAAGAGGGCCGCGAGCTGCTGCCTGCGCGCACCCTGGGCTACGACACCCTGGTCATTGCCGTGGGTTCCAACACCAACGACTTCGGCACCCTGGGCGCGGCGCAGCACTGCTTGTTCCTCGACACCCGCAAGCAGGCCGAGCGTTTCCACCAGCAGTTGCTCAACCACTACCTGCGTGCCCATGCCGGTGATGTGGCGAGCGAGAAGATCAGCGTGGCCATCGTCGGCGCCGGTGCCACCGGTGTGGAACTGGCCGCCGAGCTGCATCACGCGGCCCACGAACTGGCGGCCTATGGCCTGGACCGCATCCAGCCCAAGGACATGCACATCACCATTATCGAGGCAGGGCCGCGCGTGTTGCCAGCGCTGCCAGAGCGTATCAGCGTGCCGGTGCACAAGACCCTGGAAAAGCTCGGGGTGAAGGTGATGACCAACGCTGCCGTCAGTGAAGTGACCGAGGATGGCCTGAAAACCAAGGACGGTGAAGTGATCCAGGCCAGCTTGAAGGTGTGGGCGGCCGGTATCCGTGCACCGGGTTTCCTCAAGGACATCGATGGCCTGGAAACCAACCGTATCAACCAGCTGGTTGTGCGCCCTACCCTGCAGACCACGCGCGACGACAATATCTTTGCCTTCGGTGACTGCGCCGCCTGCCCGCAACCGGGTAGCGACCGCAACGTGCCGCCACGTGCCCAGGCGGCGCATCAGCAGGCTTCGATGCTGGCGCAGAGCTTGAAGGCGCGGCTGGAGAACAAGGCGCTGCCGACCTATGAGTACAAGGACTACGGTTCGCTGGTGTCGCTGTCGCGCTTCTCGGCGGTGGGCAACCTGATGGGTAACCTGATGGGCAGCGTGAAGCTGGAGGGCTGGCTGGCGCGGATGTTCTACGTGTCGCTGTACCGGATGCACCAGATGGCGTTGTACGGGTTCTTCCGTACGGCGTTGATGATGCTGGGTAGCAAGATTGGCCGGGGTACCGAGCCGCGCCTGAAACTGCACTGACAGACACCAGCATGCCCTGTGGGAGCGGGTTTACCCGCGAATGCGATGGTGAACCTGCTGCCGCATTCGCGGGTGAACCCGCTCCCACACAGGGCTGTGTAGGCCCAAGAGCGCATTCTTGTTGGATAAATTCAACGCAAAAAAAAGGGCATCTCATGCGAGATGCCCTTTTTTTCATGGTGGGTCGTGTAGGATTCGAACCTACGACCAATTGGTTAAAAGCCAACTGCTCTACCAACTGAGCTAACGACCCGGAAATGGTCGGGGTGAGGGGATTCGAACTCCTGACATCCTGCTCCCAAAGCAGGCGCGCTACCGGACTGCGCTACACCCCGTGATACTTAAAGAAAAAGGGCATCTCGCTGAGATGCCCTTTTTACATGGTGGGTCGTGTAGGATTCGAACCTACGACCAATTGGTTAAAAGCCAACTGCTCTACCAACTGAGCTAACGACCCGGAAAATGGTCGGGGTGAGGGGATTCGAACTCCTGACATCCTGCTCCCAAAGCAGGCGCGCTACCGGACTGCGCTACACCCCGAGATTGGCTCCGCGACCTGGACTCGAACCAGGGACCCAATGATTAACAGTCATTTGCTCTACCGACTGAGCTATCGCGGAACTGAACTTCGGTACATCTTTACAGCTTCGAAGCTTGTGTTAGCTTCGGTCTCTTTGGCTACCCGCTTTCGCGTTGTCGCTGCTGAGGCCGGCTATTCTACATTCTTCGTTTTGCTTGTCAACCACTTTTTTTCATTCAACTTACTGATTTGTAAGTTGTTTTGCGGTCACCGATGTTGCTGGTGATTCGCTTAGTGCCTGACAACGCGGCGTATATTAGGGGCACTCGTTTTTAGATGCAAGCAAAAATTTCAAAAATTTCAGCTAGTTATCCAGGAAGCCGGAAAGGCCCGGATTTGCTGGGGCTGTGAGGGCCTCTTCGCGGGCATGCCCGCTCCCACAGGCAAAAAAAAGCCCCGCAGATGCGGGGCTCATGATGAAACAGATCAGCCGAAGACGATTTCGTCGCCTTCCACCTTGGCGGTAATCGCCGTCCCCGGCATGAACTTGCCTGCCAGGATCAACTGCGCCAACGGGTTTTCGATCCAGCGCTGGATGGCCCGCTTCAGCGGCCGTGCGCCATACACCGGGTCGTAACCCACGGCAATCAGCTTGTCCAACGCCTCCGGGCTCAGGCTAAGCGACAGTTCGCGCTCCAGCAGGCGGCTACGCAGGCGGCCCAGCTGGATTTCGGTAATGCCGGCAATCTGCTCGCGGCCCAGTGGCTCGAACACCACCACTTCGTCGATACGGTTGATGAACTCCGGACGGAAGTGCGAACCCACCGCATCCATCACCGCCGCACGCTGTGCCTCGCGGTCACCCACCAGTTCCTGGATCTGCGCCGAGCCCAGGTTGGAGGTCATCACGATCACGGTGTTGCGGAAGTCCACGGTGCGCCCGTGGCTGTCGGTCAGGCGGCCGTCTTCCAGCACCTGCAGCAGTACGTTGAACACATCCGGGTGGGCCTTCTCCACCTCGTCCAGCAGCACCACCGAGTATGGCTTGCGCCGTACTGCCTCGGTCAGGTAACCGCCCTCTTCATACCCTACATAGCCTGGTGGGGCACCGATCAGGCGAGCCACGGAATGCTTCTCCATGAACTCGGACATGTCGATGCGCACCATCGCCTCTTCGGTGTCGAACAGGAACTCGGCCAGCGCCTTGCACAGCTCGGTCTTGCCCACCCCGGTCGGGCCAAGGAACAGGAACGAGCCACTCGGCCGGTTCGGGTCGGACAGCCCGGCACGCGAACGGCGCACTGCGTTGGCCACCGCGGTTACCGCCTCGCCCTGGCCGATCACGCGCTGGTGCAGCAGCTCCTCCATCTTCAGCAGCTTTTCACGCTCGCCTTCGAGCATCTTGGCCACCGGGATACCGGTCCACTTCGACACCACTTCGGCAATTTCTTCCTCAGTGACCTTGTTGCGCAGCAACTGGTTTTCGGTCTTGCCGTGCTGGTCGACCATCTGCAGGCTGCGCTCCAGGTCCGGGATCACCCCGTACTGCAGCTCGGCCATGCGGCTCAGGTCGCCTTTGCGACGGGCGGTCTCCAGTTCCTGGCGGGCCTGCTCGATCTTTTGCTGGATCTGCGCCGAGCCCTGCACCTCAGCCTTCTCGGAGGCCCAGATTTCTTCCAGGTCGGCGTACTCCCGCTCCAGCCGGTCGATTTCCTCGGTCAGCTTCTCCAGGCGTTTTTTCGCCGCTTCGTCTTCTTCCTTCTTCAGCGCCTGCGATTCCACCTTCAGCTGGATCAGGCGACGGTCGAGGCGGTCGAGCACTTCCGGCTTGGAGTCGATCTCCATGCGGATGCGGCTGGCCGCTTCGTCGATCAGGTCGATGGCCTTGTCCGGCAGCTGGCGGTCGGTGATGTAGCGGTGGCTGAGCTTGGCCGCAGCAATGATGGCGCCGTCGGTGATGGCCACCTTGTGGTGCACTTCATAGCGCTCCTTCAGGCCACGCAGGATGGCGATGGTGTCTTCCTCGCTCGGCTCCTCGACCAGCACCTTCTGGAAGCGGCGCTCCAGGGCCGCGTCCTTTTCGATGAACTGGCGGTACTCGTTCAGCGTGGTGGCGCCAACGCAGTGCAGCTCGCCACGGGCCAGGGCCGGCTTGAGCATGTTGCCGGCGTCCATGGCACCCTCGCCTTTGCCGGCGCCGACCATGGTGTGCAGTTCGTCAATGAACAGGATGATCTGGCCTTCCTGCTTGGACAGCTCGTTCAGCAGGCCTTTGAGGCGCTCTTCGAACTCGCCGCGGTACTTGGCACCGGCAATCAGCGCGCCCATGTCCAGCGCCAGCAGGCGCTTGCCCTTGAGGCCGTCGGGCACTTCACCATTGATGATGCGCTGGGCCAGGCCTTCGGCGATGGCCGTTTTACCTACGCCAGGCTCACCGATCAGCACCGGGTTGTTCTTGGTACGGCGTTGCAGCACCTGCACGGTACGGCGGATTTCGTCGTCACGGCCGATCACCGGGTCCAGCTTGCCTTCTTCAGCGCGCTTGGTCAGGTCGACGGTGTACTTGTCCAGCGCCTGGCGCGACTCCTCGGCGTTGGCATCGTTGACCGCCGCGCCGCCACGCAGGTTGTTGATGGCGTTTTCCAGGGCTTTCTTGCTTACGCCCTGGCCCAGCAACAGCTTGCCGAGCTTGCTGTTCTCGTCCATGGCGGCCAGCAGCACCAGCTCGCTGGAAATGAACTGGTCACCCTTCTGCTGGGCCAGGCGGTCGGCCTGGTTGAGCAGGCGCGCCAGGTCCTGCGACATGTTCACGTCGCCAGTGGGGTTCTGGATTTTCGGCAGCTGGTCGAGTTCTTTCACCAGCGCCTGGCGCAGGCTGTTGATGTCGAAGCCAACCTGCATCAGCAGCGGCTTGATCGAACCGCCCTGCTGCTCGAGCAGTGCCTGCAACAGGTGCACGGGCTCGATGGCGGGGTGGTCCATGCCAACGGCCAGGGATTGGGCATCGGATATTGCAAGCTGCAGCTTGCTGGTCAAACGGTCTATTCGCATGGGGTACCTTCCTTTAAAGGGCAGGTCGGAGCGATGGACAGCGCCTGTTTATGAAGAAACCTGCCTGAGATGACCTTATAGATAAGGCTGATTCTGGAAGATTCAAGCGTAGCGGGGTTGACCGGGGTCAACCTGTTGGATTAGTGCTGGGCCATTCGCGGGTAAACCCGCTCCCACAAGTACTGCTCCGCTCTCAGGGTCTGTGATTATCCTGTGGGAGCGGGTTCACCCGCGAAGAGGCCGGTGCAGGCTAGCAAGATTCCAGCCACACCAGGGAAGCAAAGCGCCCACCCTGCGGGGTACGGCGATAGGAGAAGAACCGCTCATCGCTGACCGTGCACAAGCCACCGCCATGAACGGCAGTCACCCCACGCGCCGCCAAACGAATACGCGCCAGCTGATAGATGTCGGCCATCAACTTGCCCGGCCGGGCACCATCGACAAAGGCCCTGGCCGCTTCCGGGTGCACCGCCGTAAAGGCATCACGCACCTCCAGCCCCACTTCGAACGCCTGCGGGCCAATCGCCGGCCCCAACCACACCAGCACCTCTTCGGGCGGCAGTGCCAGGCGATCCAAGGTGGCCTCCAGAACACCACCGGCAAGCCCGCGCCAGCCAGCATGCGCCGCGGCCACGCGGGTACCGGCCCGGTCGCAGAACAGCGCAGGCAGGCAATCGGCAGTCATCACGGTGCAGGCAATGCCAGGCTGGTCAGTCCAGCTGGCGTCGGCCTCGGCCACCACGGCCGGGTCGGCATCCGCCACCACCAGCCCATGCACCTGCTTGAGCCAGGCCGGCTGGATGGCGAATTCGTCGCTCAGGCGACGACGGTTCTCGGCCACCGCGGCAGGGTCGTCCCCTACATGGTCGCCAAGGTTGAAGGTTTCATAGGGCGGCAGGCTGATGCCGCCCTGGCGGGTGGTGACACAGGCGCGCACCGAGGCCGGGGCCGGCCAGTCGGGGAACAGCAGCGACTGCGTCAGGCCACTCATCCGACAAAGCTCTCGCGGTCCTGGTTCAGCAGCGACAGCAACCAGACGAAGTCATCCGGCAGCGGCGATTCCCACTTCATGACTTCACCGGTAATCGGGTGGGCCAATGCCAGGAAGCGCGCATGCAGTGCCTGGCGCGGGAAGGTTTTCACCGCCTCGACCATGGTCGGGCTGGCTGCCGGCGGAATGCGGAAGCGCCCGCCGTAGGTCTGGTCGCCGACCAACGGGAAGCCAACGTGAGCCATGTGCACGCGAATCTGGTGGGTACGGCCGGTTTCCAGCTTGACCCGCACGTGGGTGTGCGAGCGGAAGCGCTTGAGCACACGGTAGTGGCTGACCGCCGGCTTGCCGCCGTCGGTGACCGCCATGCGCTGGCGCATGCCGCCGTGGCGGCCGATCGGGGCATCGATCTTGCCGCCGGCAGTGACCACGCCAATCACGATGCACTCGT
>Ga0268257_1000398_pt1 | contig 54233 bp, 34 predicted proteins | sample AgamicAtPrz_FD_200249 | JGI IMG/M metagenome (GOLD analysis project Ga0268257, IMG submission 200249) | Agave microbial communities from Guanajuato, Mexico - At.P.rz (v2) (version 3) | ecosystem: Host-associated > Plants > Phyllosphere > Phylloplane/Leaf | place: Guanajuato, Mexico | collected... | reverse complement strand
AGGCCAACATCTACAAAGGCAAGATCACCCGCATCGAACCCAGCCTCGAAGCCGCCTTCGTCGACTTCGGTTCCGAACGTCACGGCTTCCTGCCGCTGAAAGAAATCTCCCGCGAATACTTCAAGAAAGCCCCCGAAGGGCGGGTCAACATCAAGGAAGTACTGAGCGAAGGCCAGGAAGTCATCGTCCAGGTCGAGAAGGAAGAGCGCGGCAACAAAGGCGCCGCCCTCACCACCTTCATCAGCCTGGCCGGCCGCTACCTGGTGCTGATGCCGAACAACCCGCGCGCCGGTGGCATCTCCCGCCGCATCGAAGGCGAAGAGCGCAACGAACTGCGTGAAGCCCTGAACGGCCTGACCGTGCCAGGCGACATGGGCCTGATCGTGCGCACTGCCGGCCTTGGCCGCAGCAGCGAAGAAATGCAGTGGGACCTCGACTACCTGCTGCAACTGTGGACCGCCATCAAGGAAGCGTCCCAGGACCGCGCCGCGCCATTCCTGATCTACCAGGAAAGCAACGTCATCATTCGCGCCATCCGCGACTACCTGCGCCAGGACATCGGCGAAGTGCTGATCGACAGCATCGATGCCCAGGAAGAAGCCCTGACCTTCATCCGCCAGGTGATGCCGCAGTACGCCAGCAAGGTGAAGCTGTACGAAGACAGCGTGCCGCTGTTCAACCGCTTCCAGATCGAAAGCCAGATCGAGACCGCCTTCCAGCGCGTGGTCGACCTGCCGTCCGGCGGTTCGATCGTGATCGACCCGACCGAAGCCCTGGTGTCCATCGACATCAACTCGGCACGCGCCACCAAAGGCAGCGACATCGAAGAAACCGCCCTGCAGACCAACCTGGAAGCGGCCGAGGAAATCGCCCGCCAGCTGCGCCTGCGTGACATCGGCGGCCTGATCGTCATCGACTTCATCGACATGACCCCGGCGAAAAACCAGCGCGCCGTCGAAGAGCGTGTTCGCGAGTGCCTGGAAGCCGACCGCGCCCGCGTCCAGGTCGGCCGCATCTCGCGCTTCGGCCTGCTGGAAATGTCCCGTCAGCGCCTGCGCCCTTCGCTGGGCGAAAGCAGCGGCATCGTCTGCCCGCGCTGCTCCGGCACCGGCATCATCCGTGACGTCGAGTCGCTGTCGCTGGCCATCCTGCGCCTGATCGAAGAAGAAGCCCTGAAGGACCGCACCGCCGAAGTTCGCGCCCAGGTGCCGATCCCGGTGGCTGCCTTCCTGCTCAACGAGAAGCGCAACTCGATCACCAAGATCGAACTGCGTACCCGTGCGCGCATCATCATCCTGCCGAACGATCACCTGGAAACCCCGCACTTCGAAGTCCAGCGCCTGCGCGACGACAACCCGGAAGTGCTGAGCAACCAGTCCAGCTACGAGATCGCCGCCGCCGAAGCCGAAGAAGCGCCGCAGCCGACCGCCACTCGCACCCTGGTTCGCCAGGAAGCCGCGGTCAAGACCGCCCCGGCCCGCGCCAACGCGCCGGTCCCGGCCACTGTCGAAGAGCCGCAGCCTGCCGCACCGGTCGCCCCTGCCCCGGTCGCCCCGGAGCCAAGCCTGTTCAAGGGCCTGGTGAAGTCGCTGGTAAGCCTGTTCGCCGGCAAGGAAGAGCCTGCCGCAGCGCCGGTTGTCACTGCCGCCGAGAAGCCGGCCGCCGAGCGCAGCCCACGCAACGAAGAACGCCGCAACGGCCGCCAGCAGAGCCGCAACCGCAACGGCCGCCGCGACGAAGAGCGCAAGCCGCGTGAAGAGCGTGCCGAGCGCGCACCTCGTGAAGAACGTGCTCCTCGTGAAGAACGTGCCCCGCGCGAAGAGCGTGCACCACGTGAAGAACGCGCCCCACGCGAAGAGCGTGCACCGCGTGAAGAACGTGCACCACGCCAGCCACGCGAAGACCGCCGTGGCAACCGTGGCGAAGAGCGCGTGCGCGAACTGCGTGAGCCACTGGACGCTACCCCTGCCGAGCGTGAGGAACGTCAGCCGCGCGAGGAGCGTGTAGCCCGTGAAGAACGTGCCCCACGCGAAGAACGTGCCCCGCGTGAAGAGCGTGCACCTCGCGAGGAACGCGCCCCACGTGAGGAGCGTGCGCCACGTGAAGAACGCGCACCGCGTGAGGAGCGTGCTCCGCGTGAAGAACGCGCACCTCGCGAAGAACGTGCTCCTCGTGAAGAGCGCGCACCTCGTGAAGAACGTGCTCCACGCGAAGAACGTGCCCCTCGCCCACCACGCGAAGAGCGTCAGCCACGCGTAGCCGAAGAAGCCGCCGAGCAGGCTGCCGAGCTGGCCGAAGAGCAACTGCCGAACGAAGAGCTGCTGCAGGACGAACAGGAAGGCACCGATGGCGAGCGCCCGCGCCGCCGTTCCCGTGGCCAGCGTCGTCGCAGCAACCGTCGTGAGCGTCAGCGCAACGCCAACGGCGAGCTGATCGATGGCAGCGAGGAAGAAGGCAGCGAAGAGCAGCCACAACCGCATCAGGCCACCGAACTGGGTGCCGAACTGGCTGCCGGCCTGGCCGTGACTGCCGCTGTCGCCAGCAGCAACATCAGTGCCGACGCCGAAGCCCAGGCCAACCAGCAGGCCGAGCTTGCCACCGCCGAAGTCGCCGCCGTAGCGGAAACCGACAACAGCGAAGTCGCCCAGCCGGTCGAGCAGGCCGAGAAGGTCGAACAGGTCGAAGCTGCTGCCGAGGCTGAAGAAGTGGCTGTGGCCCCGGTGGTCGAGCAGCCGGTCAGCGAGCCTGTGGCCGTGGTCGAGGCAACTGCCGAGCCAGTGGTCGAAGTCGCTCCGCAGCCAGTGGTCGACGAAGCACCTGCTGCCGAACCGGTAGTGGTTGCCGAAGCACCGGTAGAAGCGCCTGCCGTCGAGGCCGGTGAAATCGAGCAGGTCCCGGCCGTGGTCGAAGCCGCTCCGGTTGTCGAAGCCCAGCCAGAAGTGGTGGCCGAGCCTGCCCCAGTGGCCGTCGCACCTGCACCGGTCGAAGCCCCTGCGCCGGTGGAACCTGCCACTGTCATGCTGGCCAACGGCCGTGCGCCGAACGACCCGCGTGAAGTGCGTCGCCGCAAGCGTGAGGCCGAGGCTGCCGCCAAGGCCGCACAGGAAGCTGCTGCAGCCACCGAGGAGCCAGCCCTGGAAGCCACTGATGAGCAAAAGCCTCATCACGGTTGATAGCCAAGGCTGAATGAAAAAGCCCCGCCAGTGCGAACTGGCGGGGCTTTTTCTTGGCTGGACGTTTTTCCTGTACCGGCCTCTTCGCGGGTAAACCCGCTCCCACAGGGGCCCCACTACCCTCAGGCCCTGTGAGGTCCCTGTGGGAGCGGCTTTAGCCGCGAAAGGGCCAACCCAGGCACTGAATCAGTAGAGGTTAGGCTCCATCTCCAGCTCGACCCCGAACCGCTCGAGGATATCGGCCTGGATCCGCCGCGCCAGCGCATGCATCTGCGCCCCGCTCGCCTGGCCGTAGTTGACCAGCACCAGCGACTGCAAACGATGCACCCCGGCATCCCCCTCGCGATGGCCCTTCCAGCCTGCCTGTTCGATCAGCCAGCCTGCCGCCAGCTTCACTTGGCCATCAGCCTGGGGATACGCAACCACTCCCGGGTACTGCGCACGGATACGCTCGACCAGTTCCGCCGAGACCACCGGGTTCTTGAAGAAGCTCCCGGCATTACCCAGCTCTGCCGGGTCTGGCAGCTTCTCGCGGCGAATGCTGCAGATCGCCTCGCTGATCGCCTGCGCGGTCGGCTCGGTCACGCCCTGCTCTGCCAACCGCTGGCGCACCGGGCCGTAATCCAGGTGAGCCTGCAGCGTTCGGCTCAAGGCAAAACGCACACGCAGGATCAACCAACGCCCAGGGTTGCGCTTGAACAGGCTGTCGCGATACCCGAAGGCACATTCAGCCAGGCCGAAGTCACGCAACTCGCCGGTCTCGCGGTCCAGGGCGGTCAGGCCGACGAATACGTCCTTGATTTCAACGCCATAGGCGCCCACGTTCTGCATCGGCGCAGCGCCCACGGTGCCGGGGATCAGGCTGAGGTTCTCCAGCCCGCAACACCCCTGCGCCAGTGTCCACTGCACAAACGGGTGCCAAGGCTCACCGGCCTCGGCCTCGACCACGATACGTTCGCCATCGTCGCTGAGCACGCGCCGGCCACGGCTGGCCATATGCAGCACCAGCGCATCGATATCGCGGGTCAGCAGCAGGTTGCTGCCACCGCCAATCACCAGCACCGGCACGCCGGTTTGCTGCGCCTGGGCCAGCGCCTGGCGCACCTCCTGGTCATCATGTGCCTGAGTGAAATACCGCGCCTTCACGTCGATGCCAAAGGTGTTGTAAGGCTTGAGCGATACCTGCTCCTGCCACTGCACTGTCATAGCCGCCCCTTGATTTCCAGGACCAGCGCCTGGCACGACGCTTCAACCAGGTCGAGCACCTGCTCGAAACCGTCGGCGCCGCCGTAGTACGGGTCTGGCACTTCATCCAGCGCTGCGCCATAGCGGCGCAGGAACAGGTCGAGCTCCCCCACTGCCGTGTGCGGGCGCATCGCACGCAAATGGCCGAGGTTGCTCTCGTCCATGGCCAGGATCAGGTCATATTCGGCAAAGTGCGCCGCCTTGACCTGCTGGGCGCGTTGCTGCGAAAGGTCATAGCCACGCGCCAGCGCTGCCTTGCAGGTACGGCTGTCAGGCGCCTTGCCGACGTGCCAGTCGCCGGTGCCGGCCGAGGCCACATGCACCCGGTCGGCAAGCCCGGCAGACTGCAATTGATGGCGCAGCACGCCTTCGGCGGTGGGCGAGCGACAGATATTGCCGAGGCAGACGAACAGGACGCGCATCAGGCCTCCAGCAAGCGCCGTACGCGCTCCAGGTCTTCAGGGGTATCCACGCCCACGGCAGGCGCCTCGATGGCGTCTTCGACGTGGATGCGTACGCCATGCCACAGGGCACGCAGCTGCTCCAGCGCTTCGGTCTGCTCGAGCCAGCACGGGCCCCAGCTGACGAAGTCCTGCAGGAAGCCGACGCGGTAGGCGTACATGCCGATGTGGCGGCGATACGGCACGCCTTCCGGCAACAGGTTGCGGTCCTTGGCAAAAGCATCGCGGGCCCAGGGCAGCGGTGCACGGCTGAAGGTCAGGGCCAGGCCGTTCTTGTCGCTGATTACCTTGACCGCGTTGGGGTTGAACACGGTTTCCGGCTCATGGATCGGCTCGGCCAGGGTGGCGATGCCGGCTTCCGGATGCGCCGCCAGGTTGGCTGCCACCTGGTCGATGATCACCGGCGGGATCAGCGGCTCGTCGCCCTGCACGTTGACCACGATGGCATCGGCCGGCAGCCCGAGGTGCGCGGCCACTTCGGCCAGGCGGTCGGTGCCGGACTCATGGTCGGCACGGGTCAGCAATACTTCGGCGCCGAAGGCCTTGCAGGCCTCTACGATGCTGGCGTCGTCGGTGGCGATGACCACGCGGCTGGCGCCGCTCCTGCGGGCCTGTTCCCACACATGCTGCACCATCGGCTTGCCGGCGATCGGCAGCAATGGCTTGCCCGGCAGGCGCGTGGAGCGCAGCCGGGCGGGGATCACCACGGTGAAATCCAGGCTCATTTGTCCAGACGCTCTTCATCAGTCAGGGTGCGCGCCTCGCTTTCCAGCATGACCGGGATGCCGTCGCGGATCGGGTAGGCCAGGCCGGCGCCCTTGCTGATCAGCTCGGTCTTGTCGGCACTGAGCTTGAGCGGGCCCTTGGTGATCGGGCAGGCCAGGATATCGAGCAGTTTGGTGTCCATTTGAGGCTTCCTTTAGGCCAGGTGGCCGGGAATTGAAAAAGGGCTCAGGGCTTGTGCAGCAAGCGTTGCAACTGGTTGTCGAACCAGGCGCTGAAAGCCTGCGTGGGCTGCGCCTCGACGGCCAGGTACCACCAGTCGTCAGCGGCGAAGGCCCGGCATTTCACCGCATCCTTCTCGGTCATGACCAGCGGCAGCGGCGGGCTGAAGGCCAGGCTCTGGGCGCTGAACTGCGCATGGTCGGCAAAGGGATGCGGCACCGGCTGCCAGTTTAGCCCCAGCAGGGTATTGAAGAAACGTTGCGGGTTGCCGATACCGGCCACCGCGTGCAGGCGTTGGCCTGCGGGGAAATGGTCGAGCGCGCGGCGCTCGCCGCTGCGCAGGTTGACCAGGGCTGACGGCTGCAGGCAGAAGCCGAAGCCATCGGCGCGGTCTGCGCTGGCGCCGTTGAACAGCACCGCGTCAGCCTCGTGCAGGCGTTCGGCCGGCTCACGCAACGGCCCCGCCGGCAGGCAGCGGCCATTGCCCAGGCCGCGGGCGGCATCGATCAGCACCAACTCCAGGTCACGGGCCAGGCGGTAGTGCTGCATGCCGTCGTCACACAGGATCAGGTCGAGAGGTTCGCTGGCCAGCAGGGCCTGCACGGCGCGGGAGCGGTCGGGGTCGATCATCAGCGGCACGCCGGTGCGCTGCACGATCAGCAGCGGTTCATCGCCGGCCTGCTCGGCGGCCTGGTCGGCCTGCACGCGCCAGGGGAGCTGCGGCGGCTTGGCGCCATAGCCACGGCTGACCACGCCCACCTTCAGCCCCTGCTGGCGGCAGTGCTCGATCAGCCAAAGGATCATCGGCGTCTTGCCGGTACCGCCCACGGTGATGTTACCCACCACGATGACCGGCACCGGGGCCCGGTAGCTGGCACTTTCGCCACTGAGAAAACGCGCCCGCTTGCGCGTGACCACGCGGCGATACAGTGCCTCCAGCGGGCGCAGCAGCGCCAGAGCCGGATGCCCGGCGTACCAGGCGGCGAGCAGGCGGTCGGCGAAGGCCATCAAGGCGTGCCCTGGGCCGCCTCGACGGTGGTCATGCGCAACTGGCTGAAACCGAGCTTGCCGGCGGCATCCATCGCGGTGACCACAGCCTGGTGCGGGGTCTTGCCGTCGGCGCTGATGGCCAGTGGCAGCTTGTTGTCGCCGCCCGACTCACGCTCGATCGCTTCGCTCAGGGTGGCCAGGTCGCTCTTGGGCAGCAGGTGGTTGTTCACCGAGTACACACCTTCGGCGCTGATGGTGATTTCCACCAGCTTGCCCTGGTCGGGCGGCGCCTGTTCGGCGCTGGCGGCTTCGGGCAGCTCGACGCGCAGCTGGGTCTCGCGGGTGAAGGTGGTGGTGACCACGAAGAACAGCAGCAGGACGAACACCACGTCGATCAGCGACGCCAGGTTGATGTCGACGCTCTCCCGCTGGCGATTGCGCCGGAACTTCACGCCTTGCCTCCGGCCACTTCCACTTCACGGTCGCCCTGGATCACTTCCACCAGCTTGATCGCTTCCTGTTCCATGCCGACTACCAGCTCGTCGATGCGGCGCAGCAGGAACCGGTGGAAGAACACCGCCGGGATACCGACCATCAGGCCGGCCGCAGTGGTGACCAGGGCCTTGGAGATACCACCGGCCAGCACTGCGGCGTTGGCGGTCATCTGCGAGCCCATGAAGGCGCTGAAGATGTCGATCATGCCCAGCACGGTGCCCAGCAGGCCCAGCAGCGGGGCCATGGCGGCGATGGTGCCGAGGGTGCTGATGTAGCGTTCCAGTTCGTGGATGACGCGCGAGGCGGCCTCCTCGATGCATTCCTTCATGATTTCGCGGCCATGGCGCGAGTTGGCCAGACCGGCGGCAAGGATCTCGCCCAGTGGCGAATCGGCGCGCAGGGCCTTGAGCTTGTCACTGGTCAGTTGCTTGTCCTTGATCCACATCCACACCTGGCCCAGCAGGTGCGGCGGGGTGACGCGGCTGGCGCGCAGGGTCCACAGGCGCTCGACGACGATAGCCATGGCAGCGATGGAGCTCAGAATGATCGGCAGCATCATCCAACCACCGGACTTGACCAATTCCCACACAGTAAACGCCCCTTCGGAAAAAGGCCGCCACTCTACCATAGGCGCGCCGGGGGCTCATCTGCCGGAGGTCAGGGAATTGCCCTACCCGGTTTCTACCTTGAGCTGTCGTGTGGCTGAACTGGCCCTTTCGCGGGTGAACCCGCTCCCACAGGTTTTGTACCCTCCTCAGGTTGAGTGCAGTACCTGTGGGAGCGGGTTCACCCGCGAAAGGGCCAGCTCAGCCACCGCCCGCATCCCTCCAGAAACGCCTCTGTCGGCGCACACTCTCGACCTCCTCCTGCCTCCCCAACACCAACCGCAACGCCCCCTGCTCCGCTGTGTCATGCATCACCACCCCATGCCGCCGATAACGTTCGACCACCTGCGCATGCGGGTGCCCGAAGCTGTTGTTGCGCCCCCGTGAAATCAGTACCCCGCGCGGTGCCGTGGCGCGTATGAAGGCCTCGCTGGACGAACTGCGGCTGCCATGGTGCGGCGACTGCAGCCAGTCGATCCGCGGTGATTTTGTGGCCGCAAGCCAGGCCTGTTCGGCACCGGCTTCCATATCTCCCGCCAGCAACAACCGCTCACCCTGCGCCTCGACCAGCAACACACAGGAGCGGTCATTGCTGCTCTGCCCATCAGCCCAGCGCCACAGCGAAAAGCGCACGCCATCCCACGTCCACTGGTCGCCACTGACACAAGGCTGCAGTTGCATGTCATCCAGCACTTCGCCGCCGATCACCCGTTCGACCGGCAGGCCACGCATGATTGCGCCAGCACCGCCGGCGTGGTCGGCATGGGCGTGGCTGACCAGCATCAGGTCCAGGCTGCCCACCCCTAGCTTGCGCAAGGTCGGCAACACCACCCGCTCGCCCAGGTCGCTCTCCCCCCTGGCCGGCCCGGCGTCGTACAGCAGGTCGTGATGCCGGGTGCGCAACAGCACCGCCAGCCCCTGGCCGACGTCCAGCTGCCAGACCTCGACCTGGCCGAACGGCACCGTCTCCCGGGGTACCCACAGCGCCAGCAGCATTACGCCACCCAACCCGCGCAGTGGGACGCCACGGGGCATCAAAACCAGCAGCGTACCCAGGCACACCAGCAGCCAGGCCCACAATGGCAGAACTGCTGGCAGCCACGCCGACTGCTGTTGCGCCACCAACTCCAGCAGCCGGAAAAGCACATCGAGCAGACCACCCGCCAGCCAGAGCAGCGCCTCCCCCACCCCGCCCAACGGCAGCAGCAAAGTGCCCAGCAACGCCAATGGCAGCACTGCCAGGCTGACCCAGGGCACCGCAACAAGGTTGGCCAGCGGCGCACTCAGGCTCACGGGCAAGCCCGTAGCCAGCAGCACCGGCAACAAACCGATGGCAATCACCCATTGCGCCCGCGTCCAGGCCTGCCAGGGCCGCCAGCCGCCCAGGCGGGCACTGAAGCAATAGCCAAGCGTGGCCACGGCCGCGAACGACAGCCAGAACCCGGGCAGCAGCGCGGCCAACGGCTCCACCAGCAGCACGGCAACCAGCGCCAGCAGCAACGGCAAGGTCGCATCGAGGTGGCGAAAGCGCAGGCGCCAGAGCAACACCACGGCCAGCATCAGGCAGGCACGCTGCACCGGTACACCGCCACCAGCCAACCAACCGTAGGCCAGTGCCGCAGCCATGGCCAGGCCACACGCCCAGGGCAGCCAGGGCAACCGAGCGGGCCACAGCCCCCAACGCGCCAGCCCGGCAACCAGGCCATACAGCAAGCCGGCAACCAGGCCGATGTGCTGGCCAGAGATCACCAGCAGGTGCACCGTGCCGGTGGCCTGCAACGTTTGCCAGTCCTCCCGGGCCAGACCCGCCCCGTCGCCAAGCACCAGCGCCACCAACGCTGCCTGCCGGCCATTGGCCTCGACTGCCAGCAGGCGCTGGCGCAGCGTGTCGCGCCAGCCGCCGACAACCGGGGCCAGCAACTGCCCGGCCTTGACCGTACCGGTCGCACCGACCCGCCGCGCCAGCAATTGCGCCTCACGGTCCGGCCCATGCGGGTTGAGCAGCCCGGCCGGGCGCTGCAAGGTCACCGCCATCCGCCACTGCTCGCCCGCGCGCAGCGGCGGGCCGTCGAACCAGCTCAGTTGCAGGCGCTGCGGCAGCTCTGCCCGCCGCGAGCGGGCCGCGTCCAGCTCGAAGCGCACACCCTGCGCAGTCCGGGTCGGCAGGCCGACCACCCGGCCCTCAAGCCACAAGGTGCGGCCATCCAGCCCGGTTGCCAGGCGGTCATCCAGCGCCTGCTGCGCAGACCAGCAGGCCCAACACAGGCCCAACAGAAAAAAGCCCAGCGGCCACAGCCGGGTGAACAGGCCGAGGCCACCGACTACAGCCAGCAGCACCAGCCATCTGACCGATGGCAATGCGGGGAAAAAGCCCAGGCACAACAGCCCAAGCGCGAGCGCAAACATCCCTGTGCGCATGAAGTAGAGCTCCAGAAGCGAAATCACCTTCTGAGGCATAGCCCAATTGCCGGCAGCGCTTGCTCAACAATTGTCACAAACTCTAAACGAGGCTGAGCGGGAATCAGGGCATACTGCCCGGATCAACGCTCCGGGAGCCTACATGCCGCGCCGACTTTTCAAACGCTACATGCCGGACCCGACCAGTATTCGGGAACACAAGTCCTTACGCTTTTTCGGCAAGTTGCTGCATGACCCGAACCTCTGGCACCTGAACCGCCACTCGGTGGCGAGGGCCATGGGCGTTGGCCTGTTCGCGGCGCTGATCCCGATGCCGGCGCAGATGCTGCTGGCCGCCGCGCTGGCCATTCCGCTGCGCGGCAACCTGCCGATCGCGGTCAGCCTGGTATGGCTGACCAACCCGCTGACCATGCCACCGGTGTTCTTCGTCACCTACATGACCGGCGCCTGGCTGATGCAGGTACCGCCACGCACCCTGCCCGACGAGCTGACTTTCCAGTGGATAACCGACCAGCTGTCGACGCTGTGGCAACCCTTCCTGCTCGGCTCGGTGGTGTGCGGTGTGGTGCTGGGCATCCTTGGCTACTTCACCACCATGCTCTACTGGCGCTGGTGGGTGGGCCGGCAGTGGCGTCTGCGCCAATGCCGGTGCAAGGCTTCAGGCACGCATGCCGCGGCCGCTGACCAGCAGGCGAACGCACACCAGGTAGAGCACCGCGGTGGCGACCAGCATGAAGGTAATCGCCGTGCCAATGCTGATATCCGACACCCCTAGGATGCCGTAGCGGAACGAGTTGACCATGTGCAGCACCGGGTTAGCCAGCGACACGGTCTGCCAGAACGGCGGCAGCAGGTTGATCGAATAGAACACCCCGCCCAGGTAGGTCAGCGGCGTCAGCACGAAGGTCGGGATGATCGAGATATCGTCGAAGTTACGCGCAAACACCGCGTTGACGAAGCCCAGCAGCGAGAAGATGGTGGCAGTCAGCAGCACCACGACCACGGTCACACCCAGGTGGTGCACCTGCAGATGGGTGAAGAACAGCGACAGGAAGGTCACGATCACGCCCACCGCCAGGCCACGCAGCACGCCACCCAGCACGTAACCGACGAGGATGGTGTGTGGCGATACCGGCGACACCATCAGCTCTTCGATGGAGCGCTGGAACTTGCTGCCGAAGAAGCTCGACACCACGTTGCCGTAGGAGTTGGTGATCACCGACATCATGATCAGCCCCGGCACGATGTACTCCATGTAGGTGAAGCCACCCATGTCGCCGATCTGCCGGCCGATCAGGTTACCGAAGATGACGAAGTACAGGACCATGGTGATCGCCGGCGGCAGCAGGGTCTGCGGCCAGATACGCAGGAAGCGCCGCACTTCGCGGTAGACGATGGTGTTCAGGGCGACCCAGTTGGTGCGCAGTTCCACACTCATACGGCCACCTTCGACAGGTTTTTTTCCACCAGGGACACGAACAGCTCCTCGAGTCGGTTGGTCTTGTTGCGCAGGCTCTGCACCTCGATGTTCTGCAGCGCCAGCTGGCCGAACAGCGCAGTGATGCCAATGTCCTTGTCCACTTGCACTTCCAGGGTATGCGGGGTCAGCAGCCGGCACGGGTAGCCCTGCAGCACCGGTGCAGTGGCCAGGTCCTGCTTGATGTCGAGCACGAAGGTTTCGACATGCAGCTTGCCCAGCAACTGGCGCATGCTGGTGTTCTCGACGATGGTGCCGTGGTCGATGATGCCGATGTTACGGCACAGCTGCTCGGCCTCTTCCAGGTAGTGGGTGGTGAGGATGATGGTGATGCCCTTCTGGTTCAGCTCGGTGAGGAAGCTCCACATCGAACGGCGCAGTTCGATGTCCACACCGGCGGTGGGCTCGTCGAGAATCAGCAGGCGCGGCTCGTGGATCAGCGCACGGGCAATCATCAGGCGGCGCTTCATGCCCCCCGACAGCGAACGCGACTGCACGTCACGCTTGTCCCACAGGCCGAGCTGGGTCAGGTACTGCTCGGCACGCTCCTTGGCCACCTTGGGCGGGATGCCGTAGTAACCGGCCTGGGTCACGACGATGTCGAAGGTTTTCTCGAACTGGTTGAAGTTGAACTCCTGCGGCACCACGCCCAGGCAGCGCTTGAGCGCCGACGGCTCGCGGTCCAGGTCGTGGCCGAACACGTTGACCGTGCCGCTGGTCTTGTTGACCAGGGTGGAGAGGATGCCGATGGTGGTGGACTTGCCCGCGCCGTTGGGGCCGAGCAAGGCGAAGAAGTCGCCTTCGGCAACATCCAGATCGATACCCTTGAGGGCCTGGAAGCCGTTGCCGTAGGTCTTGGTCAGCTGTCGGATGGACAGGGCGGAACTCATAGCGGGTCACTTACCGAGAAAAAGGTGCAGGACACGCCAGGTAAAGGCACTGGCGCAGTGAGTGCGGCCAATGGTGCTTGGCCTGGCCGCACAAGTACAGTCATGTGTATTGATAATGACTATCGAAGTAGCCGTGGTGTTCGATCAGGTCAGCGCAGTCATTACCGCTGCCTGGTACGCAGGGCGGGCCTTGAGGCGCTCGTACCAGGCCTCCAGGTGACGCATGGCCGGGCGCTCGATGGGCATTTCGAACCAGGCATAGATGAAGCTACCCAGTGGGATGTCGCCCATGCCGATCTGGTCACCGGAAAGGTACGGTTGTTTGGCCAGGGCTTCGTCGGCAATGGCCAGCAGCTGGGCACATTGCTTGTGCGCAGCGTTGATCGCCACCCAGTCGCGCTGGTCTTCCGGGGTGCGCAACAGGCCCCAGAACAGTGGGCGGAACGGCGTGGCGAAGGACGAGGTGGTCCAGTCCATCCACTTGTCCGCCAGGGCGCGCTGACGCGGGTCGTCCAGGTACCAGCCCTGCTCCGCACCGTACTCGGCGCACAGGTAGCGAACGATGGTGTTGGATTCCCACAGGGTCAGGTCGCCGTCTTCCAGCATCGGCACCAGGCCGTTGGGGTTGCGCGCACGGTAGTGCGGCTCGTTGACCACGCCGAAGGCGCCGCCGGCGTCGATCGACTCGAAATCCAGGCCCAACTCGTGGGCGACCCACAGCGCCTTGCGCACATTGCTCGAATTCTTGCGGCCCCAGATCTTCAGCATGGCAACGTCCTTATGAATGCGGAGGTGGTGCAGTCTACTCCAGACTTTCGTCGCCTGTACCGGCCTCTTCGCGGGCACGCCCGCTCCCACAGGGATCGCACCAGGCCTCAGGGTGGTGCAGTACCTGTGGGAGCGGGCGTGCCCGCGAAGAGGCCGGTACAGGCAAACACCGGACTGAAACTCCCGCCGCCATACCCTGTCACTGTTCTGACCCGGCCGTTCGCAGCGTTGCGTCTAAGCTGTCTGGGACGGCTTACCCCCTGGTTCCAAGGAGGACCGATTATGTTGCTGTTGTGGTTGGTAGTGCTGGTGATCGGCGCGGCGTACCTCACGCACCGGCGCCTGGCGCCCTTGCAGATTCTCGGCATCATGGCCGCTTATGTGCTGCTGATGGGCATTTTCAGCAGCGCTCCCGGCTGGCTGCTGACCCTGCTCTGGATAGTGCTGGCACTGAAAGTCGCCCTGGTGGCGCTGCCGGAATGGCGCCGCAAGGTATTCACAGGCCCCGTGTTCAAGTGGTTCCAGCGCACCCTGCCGCCGATGTCACAAACCGAGCGCGAGGCGATCGACGCCGGCACCGTATGGTGGGACGGCGAACTGTTCAGCGGCCGTCCAGATTGGCGCACCCTGCTCGCCTACCCGGCGCCGAAGCTGACCGAAGAAGAACAGGCCTTCATCGATGGCCCGACGGAACAGCTCTGCGCCATGGTCAGCGACTGGCAGATCGGCCAGGACATGGACCTGCCGGCCGAAGCCTGGGCACATATCAAGCAGAATGGCTTCTTCGCCCTGATCATCCCCAAGGAATACGGCGGCAAGGGCTTTTCAGCCTACGCCCACTCCCAGGTGGCGATGAAACTGGCCACCCGCAGCGGCGACCTGGCTTCCACCGTGATGGTGCCCAACTCGCTCGGGCCGGCCGAACTGCTGTTGCATTACGGCACTGACGAACAACGCAACCACTACCTGCCACGCCTGGCGCGTGGCGATGAAATCCCCTGCTTCGCCCTCACCGGCCCGCTGGCCGGCTCCGACGCAGGCGCCATGCCTGACACCGGGGTGGTCTGCAAGGGGCAATGGAACGGCGAAGAGGTCATCGGCCTGCGGCTGAACTGGGAAAAGCGCTATATCACCCTCGGGCCCGTCGCCACCCTGCTGGGACTGGCGTTCAAGGCCTACGACCCGGACCACCTGTTGGGCGAGCAGGAAGAACTGGGTATCAGCCTGGCGCTGATCCCTACCGACACGCCCGGCGTCGAAATCGGCAAACGCCACCTGCCACTGGGCGCCGCGTTCATGAACGGCCCCAACAGCGGCAAGGACGTATTCGTGCCGCTGGATTTCCTCATCGGTGGCCAGGCCATGATCGGCAAGGGCTGGATGATGCTGATGAACTGCCTGTCGGTAGGCCGCTCCATCTCCCTGCCGGCCGTGGGCACTGGCGCTGCCAAATACACCAGCCTGGTCACCGGCCAGTACGCCAACATCCGCGAACAGTTCAATGTTCCGCTGGCTGCCTTCGAAGGCATCCAGGAGTCGATGGCACGCATCGGCGGCAATGCCTGGCTGCTGGACAGCGCGCGGCTGCTGACCGCCAAGGCCGTGGACCTGGGCGAGAAGCCCTCGGTGCTGTCGGCAATCCTCAAGTATCACCTGACCGAGCGCGGCCGCGAATGCATCCAGCACGCCATGGACGTGCACGGTGGCAAGGGCATCATCATGGGGCCGAACAACTACCTGGGGCGCAACTGGCAAGGGGCGCCGATCTTCATCACCGTCGAAGGCGCCAACATTCTTTCGCGCAACCTGATGATCTTCGGCCAGGGCGCCATCCGCTGCCACCCGTTCGTGCTCAAGGAAATGGCCCTGGCCGGGCGCGAGGACCGCGATCAGGCATTGAGGGAATTCGATGACCTGTTGATGAAACACATCCTGTTCGCCGCGAGCAATGCGGCCAGCACGCTGGTGTTGAACCTCGGCCTGGGCCGCCTGGAGAGCGTACCGGGTGACGCTTTGAGCCAAGGTTACTTCCGGGCGCTCAACCGCCAGGCCGCGGCCTTCGCCCTGCTCGCTGACCTGTCGATGATGCTGCTGGGCGGTGCGCTGAAACGCCGCGAACGGCTGAGCGCAAGGCTGGGGGATGTACTGAGTTACCTGTACCTGGCCAGCGCTGCGCTCAAGCGCTATCACGACCTGGGCTCACCGGAACACATGCAGCCCTTGCTGCGCTGGGCGATGGAAGAAAGCCTGGGCCAGGCGGAAACGGCCCTGGACCGGCTGCTCGACAACTTCCCCAACCGCTTTGCCGGCTGTGCGTTACGCGTGCTGGTGTTCCCCTTCGGCCGCCGCCACACCGGCCCAAGCGATGAACTGGATGCCGAAGTGGCGGCGTTGATCGGTCGCAGCAAGGGCGACCCAGCCCTGGAGGAGCTGCTCGCAGGTTGCTTCCGCCCGCAGGCCGATGGCGACCCGGTAGCGGCACTACAGCGGGCCGCCGACTTGCTGGATGGGGCGGCCCCACTGCACAAGGCACTGCACCAAGCTATCAAGGAAGGCAAGGTTCAGCCTGCAACAGGGCAGTCGATAATCGATGCGGCAGTGGAAAGCGGTGCGCTACAGCCTGGTGAGGGGCAACGACTGCACGAGGCAGAGCACGCCCGCCGGGCGGTGATCGATGTGGATGCCTTCGACAAGACACAGTTGCTGCCCGAACCAGGCAAGGTACGCTGAGCCAAGGGGCCGTTTTGCGGCCCCTTCTGTAACCCGCGTATACTCCGCCCCCGTTTCAACCAACCCGAGGACCGTCCCCATGGCCAACCCCCACCTGGAATACCACCTGCAACTGCTCAACCACCTGCGTACCATCCTGGTGGCCCTGGGTGACGCCGAACAGGTACCGGAGGAAAGCCACGCCCTGTTCCTCGAGCGCTTCGACGAGCTGCTGAGCCTGCTGCCGCAGGATCCTCTGGAAAGCCGGTACCTGGGCCAGGACCTGATCTGCCAGGTAATCCAGCGCTACCCGCAAATCGCACACCTGGTACCCCGTGACCTGCTGTGGTTCTTCGCGGGCGATTGCCTGCACTATATGCCCGACGAGGAACTGGACCTTTACCAGCGGCTGGAAGAGCGCCGTTACGAAGCGGAACAGAACGATGAACCCTTCGACTGGCACGCCGAGAAGCAGCTGTTGAACCCGGCCCGCCACTGACCTTTCCAAGCACCTGGCCGTGATTCGGCCGGGTGCCTGTCGAAGTTTCAACCTTAGCCAATTACTTCGCCCTACATCCCCTTCGCCCCCCTGTCCGTACGCTGTACCTCGTTTCAAGGATGCCTTGGCAACTTGAAGCGCTGCGTGCCCTGCACACAGCCAGCCAACCTTTCAATGTACGGATTGAACAATGAAAAAAACTCTTATGGTGCTTGCCCTGAGCCTGGCAAGCAGCACGGCCTTTGCTGCCGATGAAGAAGGCAAGATTATCTTCAAGGGGCATATCAACGGCGGCACAACCTGCCCCATCGAAGTGGTTGAACCGGGCCTGGGTGGCCTGGGCTGGGTAGACCTTGGGATATACCCGGTCAAGTACTTCGCCTCTAACGCTTCCACCACCGATGTCCCATTCGCCCTGCGAATCGAGGCAGATTCCACCTGCACCATTGCACCAGGCACCGAAGCCACAGTGAAATTCGACTCAGCGAACGGCGATGCAGGCGCGTCCGGCGAATACTACAAGATTCGCACTGCCGGTGCCGACGGTTTGGCGCTGGAGATCAAGGACGAGGATTACAAGTCGATCCCGCCACGAACCGACTCCAAGAAATACCCTGTGACGTCAACCGGCACTACCGACATGAGGTTCTACGCCTCGCTGACCAAGACCGGCACCGTTACCGATGGCGCAGCCAACGCAGATTTGAGCTTCGTGGTCACCCTGCCTTGATGCCCTTCCAGGTGCCCCAGTGCACCTGGATCCTTCGCTCACCCTCACCTGGTCATCTTCCATGTTCCCCGTCACCCGCACCTCGACGCTGCTGGGCGGCTGCCTGCTGCTGCTGGCCTGCCTGCTGAACAGCGCCCATGCCGCCCTCACCATCAGCAGCACACGCATCATCTACGAAAGTAGCCAGCGCAGTGCCTCGGTGGTAGTTGCCAACCCCAGCCAGCGCCCCTTTGCCGCCCAGGCCTGGGTCAATACCCAGGCCGATGACACCACCACCGCCGTACCGTTCATGACAGCTCCGGCCTTGTTCCGGCTGGGGGCCGGCAAGGAGCAATCGGTGCAGATCAGCGGCCTGCCCAACGACCTGCCACAAGACCGCGAATCGCTGTTCTTCTTCAACCTGCAGGAGATCCCTCAGGCCATCGACGGGCAGCGCAATGCGCTGAACATTGCCCTGCGCACTCGCATCAAGCTGTTCTACCGGCCGGCCACTTTGCAAGGCGACCCGGTTCACCAGCTCAAGCAATTGCACCTCGCCAGGACCCTGCGCGAGGGCCGCCCGCACCTGACGCTGCACAACCCCACGCCCTACCACTACACCTTCAGCCGCCTGGACCTGGTCAAGGGCAAACAGGAAAAAGCCCTGCCCGGTGCGGACATGGTGCCACCCATGTCCGAGCTCAGCTATCCGCTGCCAGCCGAAATCGACAGCGCCGGCCTACAGGCCATCGTAGCGGTGATCACTGACTACGGCAGCACCAGCAAACCGCTGACCCTGCCCGTGCACGACACCCCCTGACCCACGGCCTTCGAAGGACTTCCCATGATCCTGCAACCCTCCGGGTGCAGGCGTTTTCGCCTGCGCCACGTTTGCCCGATGGTCATCTGCCTGTCGACCGGCACGGTGCTGGCAACCCCCTTTCCTGCGGCGCAGCCAGAGTTCGACGCAAGCTTCCTCTACCTGTCGCCCGGGCAGCCACGGGCAAATGCTGCCCATGCCCTGCATGGGTTGGCCGAGCAAAAGGCACTGCCACCTGGACGCTATCCAGTGCAGGTGCTGGTCAACCTGGCGCCGGCGGGTGTACGCGAACTGACGTTCGAAGCGGCCCCTGGCGATGAGCAGTTGCGACCGTGCCTTGGCCCTGGCCTGATGGGCGAGCTAGGGCTGCGCCTGGATGCCATCGCCGACCCAGCGGCACTTGAAAACACCTGCCTGGACTTACCCACCCTGGTACCCGGTGCGCTTGTCGACTTCGATGCCAGCCGACTGCAACTTGCCATCTCCATCCCGCAAATCGCATTGCGTCGGGTCATGGCAGGCCAGGTGGACCCGGCACGTTGGGAACACGGCATCCCGGCCGCATTCGTCAGCTACCAGGCTTCCATGCAGCAAAGCGACCACCGCAGGAGCGGTAGCCAGAACACTCAGGACCTCTACCTCAACAGCGGCATAAACCTGGCAGGCTGGCGACTCCGCAGCAACCAGGCCTGGCGCCGTGACGAAGAGGGTCGACAAACCTGGAGCCGTGCCTATACCTATGCCCAGCATGATCTGCCCGGCACCTGGGGCAATATCACCCTGGGCGAAACCTTTACCAGCAGCGATGTGTTCCGCGGCGTGCCGGTCACCGGTATGCGCCTGGCCTCCGATATCGACATGCTGCCCGACGCTATGCGCAGCTATGCCCCCACCTTGCGTGGTGTAGCGCAAACGCGTGCCAAACTCGAGGTTTGGCAAAACGGCTACCCGATCTACTCGACCTACGTAAGCCCCGGCCCCTACGTGATCGACGACCTGAACGTAGGCGCCAGCGGCGAACTGGAGGTAGTACTCACCGAAGCCGACGGCCAGGTGCGGCGATTCATCCAGCCTTTCGCCAGCATCACCAACCTGCTGCGCCCCGGAGTCTGGCGCTACAGCACCACCCTGGGCCGCTACAACGCGGCATACGGCAACCAGGACCCATTGCTCTGGCAGGGCACCATGGCCCTGGGCATGGCGTGGAATGCCACCTTGTATGGTGGGCTGATGGCCAGCGAAGGCTACACCGCCGAAGCCATAGGCATCGCCCGCGACCTGGGGGCAATCGGGGCTCTTTCGTTCGACATCACCCATGCCCGCAGCGACCTCTCGCCGGTCGAGCCACATATTGCCCAAGGCATGAGCTACAGCGCCAGATACAGCAAGGCATTCAACAGCGGTACACACTTGCGCTTTGCCGGCTACCGATACTCCACCCAAGGCTATCGCGACTTCGACGAGTGGATCAGCCAACGCAGCAGTGATCGCCTGTTCCTCGGTAGCCGCCGCAGCCGCCTGGAAGGCTCGATCAACCAGCGCATCGGCGAACGCAGCACGCTCAGCCTGACCCTGTCGCAACAGGATTACTGGCAACGCAGCGACAGCCAACGCCAGTTCCAGCTCAACTTCACCACCTCGCACAACGGCATCAGCTACAGCCTGCATGGTTCACAATCGTTGACCCAACACGGCACTGGCAGCGACCGACAGTTCGGCCTCAGCGTTTCGGTTCCACTGGAATTCGGCCGCGGCAGCAGCTTCAGCCTCGACCTGCAGCACTCCGCTCATGGCACGTCGCAACGTGCATCCCTGCACAGCCAGGTCGAGAGCCTGAGCTACAACGCCTCGGTCGCCTCCAGCGAGCAACAGCAGCAAAGCGCCGCGTTGTCCCTGGCATACCAGGCGCCCCAGGCAACCCTGGGAGCCGGCCTGTCGGCGTCGGACGATTACCGTAGCCTGTCGTTGAACATGAACGGCGCTGCGTTGCTGCACAGCGATGGTATAGCGCTCGGGCCTTACCTGGGGGAGACCATCGGCCTGGTGCATGTGCCCGACATCGCCGAGGTGGGGCTGCAGAACCACAGCGCCAGCCGAACCAATGCCAATGGCTACGCACTGATTCCACACTTGCGCCCATACCGGCTCAATCAACTGGTGCTGGATACCAACCAGCTGGACCCGGACGTCGAAATCGTCAACGCGACCGCCGAGGTCGTCCCACGCCGCGGCGCAGTGATCAAAAGCGGGTTCGAAGCCCGCCGGGCCAACCGGGTGGTACTCAGCCTTACCAGCAACGAGCAACTGCCATTGCCTTTCGGCAGCCAGCTTCATGATGCCGACGGCAACGTGCTGGGCATTGTCGGCCCGGCTGGCCGCGCCATGCTGTCGCTTGCCGATGGCCTGCAGCTGCTGGAAGCACGCTGGGGCGAAGCGCCAGATGCGCGTTGCCGCTTCGAGCTGGATCCACAAGCCATTCCACAAAACCAAGGCTATCGCCTGCAGTCCCTGACCTGTGAATGACCTGACAAACCCTTCCCAATTATTGAACGCGCGCCCACAAAAGGCGCGCGACATCAGGAAATACCAATGAAACGCCTCCTGCCCCTGGCGCTACCCGTCATGCTTTTCGCCAGCTATCAAGCCCACGCAGGTGACAGTTGCACCTGGAGCGCGGGCACCCAGCCAATGAATATCATCCGGGTACTCTCCGGCGTGATGCATGTACCCCTCAACGCCGCCCCAGGTGACGTCATCGGTACGCCAAACCAACCGGAATTCACCCTGTCCCAGCCAAGGTCGGAACTGCATTGTTACAACGATGGCGACGTGCTCTGGCGCTTCGACATGAACGCTCGCTCCATCTTTCCCGGCCCGCTACCACCTGTGGCGGGTGAACCTTCCGACGGCTACATACTGAATACCAATATCGACGGAATCGGCGCACGCATCCGCCTCGATCGGCCTTTCACCGGCACCGACCCCGCCTACTTCATGCCCGAAAGTGGCCCTGGCAAACCATTGATCCCGATGCGCTCGACTTACCAGTTCAACAACACCTTGGTTGGTTACAAGATGTCCACTCTGCGCAACGAGGTAACCTTGGTCAAGACCGGGGACATTGCGCCTGGCCTGCACACAGTCGACGCCGAACTGTTCACCGGGCATTTCGACGCAACAGGGCTGGGACTGGTGCTGCGCTACCGGTTGCAGGCCAATGTACTGCAAACCCAGTGCAGCCTGATCGGTGACCCGGTCAGCGCAAACCCGGTGGACTTGCAGGAGTGGGACAAGTCACACTTCGTCGCCAAAGGCACCACGACTTCGATCATTCCGTTCTCCATCACCTTGAGCGACTGCAAGACAGACCCAGGCGGCCTGACCAAGGCCACCATCGAACTCGACCCCGTCGATGGATCTATGCCGGTACCCGGGCTGGACGGGGTGTTCAGTCTCACCTCTGACTCTACCGCTGAAGGTGTCGGTATCCAGATACTGAAAGATGACAACTCCCCTCTCCCCTTGCAGCGCGAGGTAGAGCTCCAAGCGATCCGGGATGGCAACACGATCCTGAACTTTGGCGCACGGTTCTACCAGACCGAGGACGCAAGCGCAGTTCGCGCCGGCGAGGCGAAGGGGGCCTTGAAATTCACCATGCGCTACCGCTGACCGCCAACAAGTTTGAAACAGAGCGACGCCCAAGGCGAGGGCCTTGGGCGTCGCGCTTATTCACGGATCAGGCGGGATCTGCGGTTTCAGTCGAACTCAGAATATTTTTCGGGTCATAGCCATACGTACACTTGCCTTTGCCGGAGGCCGTAGCCTCGATCAGGCGATTCAGTGCATCGTACTTCATGGTGAGTTCGCCATCTTCCTTCAAATTTCCGTTATCGTCATACTTGAGCAGTACTTCTGGCGGATAAGGGGAGCCAAAGTTATTGGTAATACGGGAAAGCTGTGCTGGGTCCTTGGGATTTTCAAAATGATAAACCGCCATGTTCTGACCCGCAATATCATGACCACTCTCATCTTTACCATCGATGAACTTTGTCAACACCTGCCGAATATTATCAACCGCATCGAAGCGGAATACCTGGCTGATAATCTTTTTATTACAGGGGTCAACCGGGCGATAATCATCATCACCCTCACATTCATACGTAGTCAACCTGCCGCGCGTATCGTATTTGTAGGTCTCCTTGCGCAGCACTGTCGTACCGTCCGACAGGGTGCGCTCGATAATACGATCAAAATCGTCATACTCTTGGGCAAGCACCTGTTCAGCGCCGTGGCTGAACGTAAACGTACGAGAACATTCCCGCTCAAGATCATCATAGGCCAAGGTGGTCTTGAGTGAGTTTTTCTCGCCAGCGCCCTGCGGCTGGTCAATGGTTTCGTAGCTTTCAATACGGCCTAGCTCATCGTATTTGAATTCACTACTCAGTGAGCCCAATGTCGTCCGCTCCAACCGCCCGGCCTTATCGTAAGTATTGACCTGGGTCTGCTCCAGCACATCCCGATAGGACTCCATGCGCCCGAGGTAGCTGTAGCCATACACCATGTCGAGGTCGCCGCGAGTTTCCGTATGCACCTCGCCAGTCGTGTAATATGTACGCGAGAACCCCTGCCCTCCTTGCTCGGTACAGCTGAGCAGCCGCGCATTGTGCGGATCATAAACAAAGTCAGCCTCATGACCGGCAAGCGTACGCTGTACCGGTTCGTCGGTCAGATAAGGACGATATACATAATCAATTTCACCCTCCGGCGTGATGACCTTGTGCGGCTTGCTTTCCCCCTGCTTGTACTCGTATGTCTGCTCGCGCCCACCCGTACTGGACCAGACCATCAGATCCAGGCCATCGAAGCGCTGCTCGCCCAATAGCGGCAGGTCATTCACCCAGATCTGGACCGGCAGGTCTTTATCGCTGTGCGCAGCGTACGTTCGATAAACCACCTCGCCTTCGCGCAAGCTATGTGTCACCAGGCGCTGGAAGCCATCGTAAGTGAAGGCCTCCGTCTGCTTGTTCACGTTGCCGTCAAGGCCCGAGATTTCCTTGGTCTTCAGGCCAAACCCGTCGTACTCGGTCAGCGTCTGGCTTACAAGAACCGTCTCTTTTTCATCGTCGGGGCATTCCTTCACCCAACGCCGCACCTGAACTGGCAATTCAAACAGGTCCAGCTGGGTTTCGGTCACGCCGGTCTTGCGCCCGTTATCCAACTCGTTGCCGCCGCCGTCGAACATCTGCTGCCGCCATTCACGCGTGATCGGGCCTGTCTTGCCATCACCGATAGGGTCCGTTTGCGCAAACTCACCCACACCGTCAGGCCCAATGACTCCCAGCTGTTCCTCCCAGGCGTCGTAGCGATAATGGCTTGTCAGGTACAAATCGCCGCTGGTCATCCAGTCAATCTCGGTCTCTTCCGCGAGCTTGTCCCGATTGTCGTACTTCGCGCTGTAAGTGGGCTTGGTTTCGCGATCTGACCTGGGCTTACTCTTCCTCTTCACCCCTGGTTGATCCAGAAGACGGGTTTCCCTCTCCTCACGGACCGTTCGGGAAGCACCATCGAAATACGCCACGGTCATCACATCATTCACGTCGTACGTCGCCTGGAGCGCCCGGTCACCCACCTGGGCACAAAGCTCGTACTCGTATCTACGCAGCGCCTCCTCACGCTTGCCCGGGCTTACGATCTCACGCTCGACACGAAGCAACGCGTCCCAGACGGTCATGATGACCGTGTCGGTATCATCACGATTAAGCACGGTTTCACCCGTAGCCAGCGACTGCTGAGATTTCACTTCCTTGGTTTTGCCATCAAAACCCGTCAGTAATTGCGCGGTCTGCAACACCTGCATGGTTCCGCTGACCGATGGCCCTCTCTCCTTCGCAACGTCCCAGTTCAGTGTCTGGTATGTGTAGGTGTGTTCAAACTGGGTATCGAGCGTTGCTGGAGCGCCTGGCTCAGCGGCCTCAGGGTTCGGAAACCGCACGCACTGAATATGCAGGCGGCCATGTTGCAGTGGTACACCTTCAACGACAGTTTCATTTTCTGCTTGTACAAAGCTGTAGTGCGTGGTTTGCACTTCATCACCACAGGTGTACGTTTCGAGATCCACTTCCAGCCATTGGCTCACCTGAGTTTGCGCCTGCGCGCTGGCCAGCATGGGCAGTGCCTGGTAGGTGTAATTTGTTATGCGTGGCAGTGCCGCCGCCTTGCTGGCTGCCGGTTTCTCGGTTTTTTTCTTCACATGGGTAACGAAACCCTCTTCATTGCCCGGGTAACCAGGCTCTGCCTTGCCATACCACTCATAGATTTCTTCGACACCGTTTTCACCCACGTGGGTTTTGAGGTTGCCGTGGTCGTCGTAAGTACTGGTAGCGGAGACTTTTCGGTTATGTGTCGGATTGCTATTCAACCACCAGTGAGTATGGGCGCCATGCACCAGTTGGCAGTATCTGGGTTGGTCCTTGAAAAGACCCGGCTTCAGGTTGTAGGTATTGATCTGCTCTACGACGTTGTCGCCAATGACCTCGGTCTTCTCGGCATTGAGTTCCTCGCCCAGAAAAGTCGCTTCGCGCGTGAGCAAGTGGAACTTGTTGAACTCGCGCACCGTACTTTTTACCGGAACATCTTCAACCCAGAGCGTTTCGGTAACAGCGTAGTCATAGTCGATATTTTTACGGAACAAGTTGTCGAGGCCATCGTTAATCCAGTCCAGCTCCGCATTGCCACCCAGGAAGTTGTGCCCGTTGCTGGAGTATGTGTAGCGCGTGTCAATGGCCGTTTTATCCTGGCCTGGCCCTGGGTCCGGATAGCTCACGTGTCGCGTAACCCGCGGCAGCGGAGCCACGTTAGACCCGATAGGGAATTGGTGACCACCATCCTGGTAATACAGCTTCTCCAAACCGCCGGTGGGGGTCTGGACCTGGTCGACCAAGTCCATGCCTCCTTCATGGATGTAACTGAAGCGCCAACTGGCACGGTTCGGGGTCGGCAGTTCGAGACGGCTTACCCTGTAATCCCCATCCAGAATCAGGCTGAATGTCTGCGGGCCCGAATCCGCAAGCACTGTGAGTTCCACCAACTTGTCGGTACGACTGACTTCCAGGTGGGTCACTCCGCGCATGTCGGTGATTTTGACCAGCATGGGGTAGTCATTGTGGTTTTTGTATTCCAGATCCAGCCAATGGCCGCCCTTTGCACCGAAAATGCGGGTCGGCACGGCCCTGGCGTGCTTGCCGACACCCCTGAGCTCGAGTCTTTCCACCACATCGGTGTCATACCTGATATCCCAGCGGTTCGCAGACACTTCGTAAAGATGGAATGAATCGATTTTCCTTTCCGACATCGTCAACTGGTTGGTCGTGCCGACACGGCCATCGGCCTTGAACGTTTCGCCGCTGGCAAGGGAAATAATGCGGCGATCCGGGTCAGGGTCAAACTCGGTGACAGCCATGTACCAGCCTTTGCCGAACCCGCTATCAACAAGGCCAAGTGAGCTGGAGCGGAGCAGTGCATCAAATTGCGCACCCAGGTTATCGTTCCCCAGAATACGGCGAAGATTGGCGGAAAACGTATACAAGCCGGTGCGTGAGTCCACTCCCCCGCGCAAGTGACTACCGAAATTGAAGGCATTGGAGTGAACCGAGAGGTTAGCAGCCATGGTAATTCTCCTCAGCTTTTACCCAGATCATAATCAATGACTACGCAAGACAGCTTGCCATCTACGTCACCCTTTCTCTTTTTCCCCTTCTCATACATGACCCCCAGGGACACAATATCGCCAGCAGAAAGATTTTCAACATCAGAGATCTTTCTATACTTATTGCTGAGCGACCCCACGTAAGTTCTCAGCGTAAAATACCAATCATTATCATCACTACCGTCTCGGCAATCATTCTCGGCATAGAGCGTAATCAACGCCGCGGACGGTGCATTTTCAAACCGATAATAGTAGTAATCATCATTTTTGCAGTCATCCATCTTGACGAACTTGTGCGTACCCGACTCAATCTTGATTGAACATGTATTCGAACCATCCGGCTCACCATTTTTCTGCCCGGCAAAGTAAATCAACCCTGTGTCTTTAACCTTGGGTGTTTCACCGCTGGCTGCATACCCAGAAGGACTACAGCCCCAAAGCGCAACTGCCAATACGGCACCACATGAAAAAGCCCAGTTGAGTTTCATGAAAAATCTCCATTGAAGTTATTCAAGCAACCAACTGCCTGCCCGGCAGGGCAGGCAGCCGGCCGGCATTAATGCGGAGTAAACAAAGTATGTTCGATATAGTTGCGATGATAAGTCGTGCCGGGCTGCCGGAATGAAAAGCGCCGATAATGGGCATTACCTTGCAGGTCTCGTAGCAACACCACGACATCGCGCGACAGGTTGTCACGAACCTCTGCGCCTGGCTTCTGGTAAGCAAAGTCCGGGACCCGATGATTGGTAATGACCAGGCTTCCCTCTTCGTATTTTGAAATATTGACTTTGGTTTCCAACTCTTTGCGCCCGGGCATGAATTCCGGCAGGCTTTCGTCGAAAACAATCGGCACCTCCGGTTTAGGCTTCACCCAGTCTTCTTCTTCCTTGCTCAACCGGTCCCGGAAGATAGATCCGGTAAAACTGAACATCTTTTCGTTCTTGTGCTCGGATTCCCATCGAATCATTGACTGGCTTATATGGCCATTCCCCGCCTCTTCCGGCAGGAACTCAACCGTCAGGAAGCGGCTACTTCTCAATTTGAACACCCAGTAATCCAGTGTTTTCAAACGCAGGTCGAACGCCGGGTCAATCTCCTCTCTGCTAGGGTCAAGAGGTAGATTCGGGTTGGGATCGGTGCCATCTCCCTCTACACGTTTGGCCACAAACGAATAATGCTCATCTCCGAATTCCGGAGGGGCCTTGGGTGTGATCACCACCGTGGTGTTTTTAGCCTCAGTCTTGTTGGAGGCCTCGATTCCGCCGATATCCGGGTTGAAGGTGCTATACAGTCTGGTGGTAGTTCCCACACGGTCACCACAATGAAGGTAGAGATTCTTGCGGGTGATACCCTGTTCACTGGCGGGACGCGCGGGCTCGGATAACTGGACATGGGCAAACTCGAATCGGTTCGCCACAGTACGGGTACCCCAGCGATGCAGGTGGTCGCGCTCTATACCACCACTCGGGTCATCATCATTGAGCTTTATCAGGGTTTGCTTGTTGTTCACAAACCTCATGCCGATGGAGCGTTGTTCATCGCCACTGAGCCTGAAGTACTCGCCATTGACCGGTTCAGTTTCAATCACTACCTCCAGCCGCAAAGGCTGGAACCCATTGTTGAGCAACTGGCCCTTGGAATCGTCCTCCTGACCACCGGGCACGTAGATCTTGTAACTCTTGATTTCGCGCCAGGTCCTTTCTTCCTGCAATTGCTTTTCACCAAACTCCAGCAGGCTGTAACCGCTCGCCAATATCACACCGTTCTGAATCAGTTCGCATGTCACCACGCTGGTGCCCTGCTCGCCCCCCAACGGCGCGGTATATCGCCTGTTATCGTCGAGCGTCCCAGGACCGACTAGCCGCCAGCGTCGTTGCGCGCCGGGCAGCAAACCAGGATCTCGCTCGCTCAGGTCCACGGTTTCGCCCGGCTGAAGGCCGACAGACCGCGCAGGCTCGATAACCACGGACTGCAAGCCATTGAGCATGACCAAAGTCGACAAACGTTGTTGTTGCGTACCCTTGGCATGCACCTGCTGGATGCTCAAGTGGCGCCGAGCGGCCTCCCTTTCAGCACTGAACGTGACGCGGCGACCCTTGGTCTGGTCAAGCTGCCCGCGCTTTTCGCCACTCAGCGACCATTCGATATCTTCCGCTTGCATGGTCGCGCTCAGTACCATCGGCGTGCGTGGTGCAAACACGCTAACCCGTGGTGCAACCTGAGTTCGCTCGAACTGCACGATCACCTCAGCATGCACGCGATGCAGCTGGTTCCCCTCTTCGAGTTCTGCCGTGATCACAACGGTCAAACTGTGATGGCCGATATCCTCTATGCCGGCACTCTGGTAAAGGCCATCGTCGATTGTGCCATCGCCTTTTTCACGATGGCTCTGGCGACTGTAGGCAAACCAGTTGGTAGCCGTCACCTTGTTTCCTGCCTGATCACGCAGTGTGAATTGCTGAGTGTCCCCAACGCCGATGGTCTGAGACGGCGGATCGATGGCATACAACGGCGGTACTGCAACAATTTTGCCGAAAACTGCCAGATCGTGAGGTATGTGCCGCTCCCGCTCGACGAACTTGTGCCGCGTCGAAAACAACAACGATGCCAGAACATCCAGGCGGTCATTGCGAACATGCTGGAGCATGGCTTTGTCTACAACCATCACTGCCGAATAGCGCAGGCTGCCGTCGCTGTCGAGATCATCAGGGATCAGGTAGGGAAAACTATGCTCAGGCAGATCGCCCGGGCCGCTGCTTGCCCGCAGCTGGATGAACGTCAGTACCGCACCATCACCAAAATTCTCAGCACCCAGGGTCTGCGCCCCTGGCGCAGCCTGAGTCAGGATTCGGAAGTGGGTCGGCGACAATTGTGTAAGGCCTTTGAGTTCGAGCATGCCCAGTTCGAACTGGCTGCTGCTTGGTTCCAGTTGCTGGAAGTGTTCCTGAATGGCGGCGGCAATCAGCCCGTTGATTTTCTCGTCTGCACCCGCCAGGTTGCAGCTGAAACTGGACGCTTCGGCCAAGTCCAGGGTTACCCTGCCACGTCGATCGATCTCACCGATCACCAGCCGAAGCTCGATTTCCATCACCAACGTGTAGCCCAGGGCCTCGTCGATGACCAATCGTGTCAGCAGGTTTTCTGCCAGTGGCGAATGGCGCTTGTACGTCCCGGCAATAATGGGAAAAGTCAGGCGTGCCTTGGAATCACTGAGCGATGCATTGGTGAAGGACAACAGCGGTGCACCGAACTCGATCTTTCGCAATACGCTGGACGTACGAATATGGTCATCGTGCTCCACATCACCGTTGAACAGCGGTATAAAACGCAAGGTAGCCAGGCGTTGTCGGTGTTGCTCCCGCAACTGGTCGTTCAGCCGCGAACGGCTGAACGCTGCGACAGCCCCCCAGCCTCGGGTGATGTTGCGCTTGTCCATACGAGCCAGTACCTGCTCGATAGGGTATGTAGACATGTCACTCTCCTTGTTTTCGTCGCGGGGCAGTCACGCAGAACGCGCTTGTGGAGCCAGCATCTGCTGGCACAGGCCTTTGAAGCCGGCAGCCTGCAGCGGCATGATCAGGTGGCCTTCGAACACACCGAGTTGCCCCGTGTCGAAGGAAGCCAACACCAGAATGCCGGGCGACTGCTCCCCACTCTGCGCGGGCCGATACAGCCCTGATTGCGGGTCGATGCTGCCCGTGCCTACCGCCAGCTCCCACTGGGCAACCACTACCCTGTCGTTGGCATAAGCGACGAACTGCATGCTGCCATCGGCCTCTGGCTGTTCTTTCAATGCCACGACAAGTGCTGGCGTGCGCTGTATCACCAGCACGTACAGGCCCTGTTTTTCGTCCGTCGTCGGCTCGGCGATCGCTACCTCAAGCCGTTCCAGCCAGTAGGTATTGGTCTTGCTCGGGTCGCTAGCCTTGGCCAGGTAACGACAGCGCCGTCCCAGGTCTTCCTCCACCAGTTCGCCACTTCCACTCTGGTCGTCGTTGACCTTGGCCCATCGCAGGGGGGCATCGCCCAGCGCCCTAGCACTCAGCGATATCGTCGAATCGGCTTGCACCGTGGTGATGAATGGGTTGGCGGCCAGTGCTTTGGGAAGCACCGTTACCACCGCCACGCTGCGCTCTTTGTCCCCTTTATTGGCAGTCACCAGCACCTGGCCAAAGGCACGCTGCAAAGTGTGGGCAGGCGGCGCACGGTAGGTGCCATTCTCGACGAAGCCTGGGTGCGTCGGCCCCCCAGGGAGGCTTTCCAATCTCCAGTCCAATGCTTCCTTCGGATTATCGACCTGAAACTTGTGTGCGCTACCCGCTCGCACCAGTACGGCATCGTCGTAAATGGAGAACGACGCCTCGCCCCCCAGGTGGGCAGACACAGCCATGGCCCCGGGGAACTCGGCTGCGACAGGCCGCACCTTGCCGAAGGCGCCAAATTGCAGCTTATCCAGCCAATCTTCCGCTGACTTCGAGCCGAGTTTGCCTGCCATACCCAGCAAGATCGCCTGCTTGACCGCATGCGCTGCAAAATCTGCAGCCTCGACCCTCAGCTCTGCCACCTTATCGTCACCGTCCTCGGGCAGACCACGTATCACCCTTGCTTCCAGTCGTTCTGGCCACGGCGAGTAGAACTGGCCTTCAAGCAAGTGTTCATCAGGCCCCGAGCCAAGTAACAGGTAGTAGCGATGGTGCAAGGACAGGTCGAACGTGGCCTTGTACTCAACCGCCACCTCCTCCCCATTGCGCAGGCAATCGAACGTAAGTTCGCATTCGCCATCCCAATGTTGGCTCGCCCAGTCCTGTTCGAAACGCGCCTCAAGGCCACCGGCTGCGTGCAACTTGAATGCCTTACCGTTGAAGGTGTAGTTATCGGACCTGTAATTGGTTGCCGGCACCGACAGCTGACCCTCCTCGACAACAACACGGTCGAGCACGCCCTCTTCATAGCGGTAGTCGAAGGCCGGATTCGTCAACATGTTGATGAAGCCGGCCAGGTAGGCGTTGCGATGCAGCATCCTTGAGCTCATGAGCTGTACCGCGTCACTTGCCTTGGGCGGTGTTGGCAACAGGCGTGGAAAGCCACTGCTTGCTCCCGGATAATCACCATGACTGCCATGTGCCGAGGAAGCAAAAATCACCAAGGTGTCACCTTTACCTTGAGCGTCGGCCTGCGTGCCTAGATAGAGGGCATCCAGATAGTGTTCCGGCTGCTCTTGAGGACCAGCGGAAACCAACGGGTAGTCGAGTCTTGCCGGGTCCTGCGGCAGTTGCTGCTGTAGCCAGTCACCGGCAGCACGCTGTACGCTCTGGTCATCACTTACCATCAGGCGCACATCCTCGCCCTTGGACACATCCAGCACCAACGCGCCATTCTTGCCGAGCACGGGCACCTTTTGCCTCAGTTCCAGGCTGTCCAGAGGGCCATACGACGACAAGCTCAGCACTTTGTAGGGCTTCTCGGCCTTGACCAAGGTACCGCCATACATTTGCGCCACCATGTCCAGGCGGATGTCCTCAAGACCAATACTGCCAATAGCCACCTGGGGCGCCGATAGCTCAAAACCCGCCAGGTGGTAAGTGACGTTCGTCATGTCGACAGTGAACTGGCCTGAGATACCGTCAACCTGCTGCCCTTGGCTCAGGTGAGCGGCATGAGTCTGCCGGAGTATGCGGTTCCCTCCCTCCAACGCCAGCCCCATGATATTGTCCCATTTGTACAGATCAGGGTGGTCAGCCAGCCAGTCAACCAGATGAGGATCTGTCACTTTCATGATTCGGCTCCTTGTCGTCCTTGTTTCACCTGAAAAGCACCAACGCCCAATACCGCGTCCTCGAGCGCCGCTGGCGGCAAGGTCTGCAGCACATAACCTTCGAAAGTGCCTATAAACCCTGTGTCGAAGGAGGCTGTAATCAGGGCAAACTGATCGGTGCTGGATTTATCGGGGGAATAGATGCCGGTTTTCGGGTCGACCGAGCCGCTGCCAAACCGGACATTCCAGCTGACCTTGTCCGCTGGTATCGGGTTACTGTTGGCGAGTGCCGTCAATTGCACCGTACCGGTAGCAGGGTCCACCTCTCGCTTGATTGGCATCGGCGGCTTTGTAGGGTTCTCGGTAATCAGCAGCGCGGTCTTGGTCGGCCCATCACCCGGGGTGCTTACCTGCACTTCATCGACAGCAAAGGCCGTACGCTCTTTCTCCTCCCCTTCCGAGTTCGCCGACTCGATGGGGGGCATTTCCTTGGGCGCATGATAGACAACCGTAGCCCCACTGCCCGTTACGCTACCGTGCTTTGGCTGCTGCCAATTCAGCAAAGCGGCATCGCCGAGGTAGCCGGCCTGCAGGGTGACCTCATCCCCGGCCTGCATGACATAAGCCAAGGGGTTTACCTGCAGGGCATTCTTCATGACCGTGACCAGGGCCGCGCTACTGAAATTGCTTGCCTTGTCCTTGGCCAAAATTCGCGCCCGCACGAATGGGCCGTCGAAAGCGTCTGCGGACGGAGGGGTGTACAGGCCTTCGTCGGGGTCGATATCACCGATCTGCGAGCTGAGAACAGTGTCCAGCAAGGGCTCGATGGACCATTCCAGGTTATTGTCCGCCTTGTCGGTCTTGAACTTCATCGGGGCCGCGCCCACTGCCATGGTGTGCTGCATCGGCTCGATGGCAAAGGCGGTAAACGTCGGGTTTACATTGCCAAAAAAACCGACATCCAGTGGGGCGTACTGGTCCTGGCCGATAATGGCGTTGCCGAAGTTGAGCTTGATGGTGTCCTGGACCAGTTGCTTGAGAGAGTTTGAGAACTTGAAGTTCTGCTCGAGAGACTCGCGAACAACGGATTCGACGCTTGGAACTTCGACATCCTCCACCATCCTGAGCAATATATCAATTACATTCATTACTCCGGCGACGATCATTATGGGCAAAGCGCCGCCCGCTATTAAAAACAGGATCAACCACCCCCAAAAATCCTCCGACTCGACCTCTCCCGGCTTAATTTCCCCAATAGGTGGAGCCGCCGCCTTGATCTCCTCCATCTTGAACTCATTATGTTCCAGCGTCCCACCGTCAATATCCTTAAGCTGGTAGCTAGACGTTATCCTGTATTCAAAATCATCCTCGCTGCGCTTGTAAAAATCACTGGTATCAAGCCTCAAAGCTATCATGGTCTTCTTGAAGCGTCCCGTTACATCATCCAGATCCTCTGGCTGAACCGCCAAAATTCCTTTCAAACACCATTCAACAACGACTTTATCTTCCTTTACGGACACGCTCAAAACCTTGGCCATCTGCAAGTCAACCTGGAAGATCCTCAGCTTGAGGACCATATCGAAGTATTGGCCTTCCACCACTTCGGTCCTAAACTTGGCGACTCTCACCTGTTCTTCTACGATCATTGTCCCGGACGTGGCCACAGCTCCTGTCACCACGCCTTCATCATCCTGAGTAACATCGAACGCAACGTCCTTTGCTATCGTCAGCAACGACTCGAGCAACTGCGCCAGCATGATCCGCTTCGGCTCGAATAACACCGCAGCGTCATAGTCCCTGTCGCTGGGTAACAAGTAGCTGAAGTCATTACCAGGTAAATCACCTTCCTCATCCCCTTCGTAACGTATCAGCGCAAGCACACCTCCAGCGCTATCATTTTTGTCACGACCACGGGCCTGGGTACGCAGCGCGAATGATTTCGCTCGCAACAGAGGGTTTCCTCCAGCCTCGATCTGGCCGAGCGTAAATACGCGCTGTTCCTCTTTCAGGGCGACGAACTTCTGCCTGAAGAATTCACCTACCAGCCTTTGCATGCCAGGGTCGTCAGAAACCTCCAAGGTGAAATCGGAACTCTTGCTCAAGTCAAGTCTCACCCGCCCGTCTTCACCGACAACGCCAGGTACTTGAGCCAGCAGCAGGTTCAGGCTCAACTCGGGCCCGAGCAGCGGGCTGGTTTCGCGAATTTCTCGAACTTGCCAGCCGCCACCCGCTTTCTGCAGACCAAGTTGGGTCCCGCCGGCAACAGACATACACAAACGCGCCGTGGAGTCATTCGACAACTGGCGTGTGAAATCCAATCGAGGTGAATCGAGCGTGAAATCATTCAGCGCAAAGCGCCAACCATTTTCATTGGGAATGCTCCCGCTGATAGGCGGGATGATTGAACTGGTCTTGAATCGGCGAATATAAATCTGCAGCAACAATCGCCCCAGTTTAAAATCATCAGCGAAGGAGATCATCCCCCACCTGAGCATATGCGACTGCTCTTGCAGCCGACTATAAAGCTTATCAAATGTATACTCCATCTTCAGAAACTCCTGTATAACGATTAACGGCGCACCGCGCGCAGTACAAACAGGGCTGCAACCCGGCAATGCATTTGAAGGCGCTGCGACAGACTCATGCTTCCAGGTAAATGTCTACAGGCAAGAGTTGTTCAAAATGAACACCACCATCGAAACTAACCTGTACATGGACCGAGAAACTCTTGTTCAACTTAAGCTTTGTCAGGTATCCCATTGAAAGCAGAACTTCCACCTTATCGGCAAACCACTCTTCTTCAGTCACCGGCAGATCCTTACGAATGTACTCCCGAGGTAACGATCCCCCGCCGTCTTTCCCTTCACCCTCCACAAAAACACGCACAAGCTGACCGACTGCAAAAAAAGGCCAACTGCTCGAGTTCAGATAAAAACCGAGGTTATCCTTTACGCTGGAAAGCGACAGCTTCCCATCCGGCGCGTCAGGGCAACTGATCGCCCCATAATCACCGGGCTCCGGCTTGATTATTCTCAGGCCGTACGCGTCCGAATGCTGCTGGGCATCATCCACTTCAACGGTATAAAAAATCTTGACCCTTGAATAAAAGTTGGGAGGCACAAACTCGACAGGGATTTGAAACCGTCGGTTATTACCTGCGGTCGGTTTATCCGTACTGTAACTACCCGACTCGCCATACCCCTGCCAGTGCATGGTGATCTTGCCACCACCGGTTTCGGAATCTACTGGTACTTCAACGTACGCGCCCAATTTCAACTTGCCAGCCCGGATAAAGCCGAACTGCTTCATGGCGGGGTCAACTTCCTCACCGGGATCCGAATCTTCCGCTGTCGCCTCCAGGACAAATGGAACCTTCAAATCCAGCGGCCGGCGCAGGGTAAGTTCGAGGGGCGCAGAGTCTGCCGCGCCACCGACCCTGTTCCATTGCCAGGTCAGTGCTATCTTTTCCCCGCCATTGGCCTGGAGCCACTCGCCAGGCACATGAAAACGCAGCCGGCCACTGTCCAATACAGCACGATCAATACGAAAAACGCCGCGTACAACCTGTTTGCCCGATGCGGTAAGCAACAGCTCATCGCCGAATTGTGCAACATAGCCATCCACTTCGACCCACACCCCATCCGGATAGCTGTTTGGGTCAAGCATCCCGCCGTCATGATCGGGGATCCTCGGCGGCGGCAAGCTGGGAGATTGCCCGCTGCCTGGGTTGTCGATCGTGAAACGCTGGGTAGGCGACTGGCTGGCCTGCGTACCATCGTGATAATGAATCGTGTAGTAGAGTTCGCACCAACTTCCAGCCATTTGAAACCAGGCTGCGTCTATACTCCAAAGCAAAGGCTTGCCCAGATCCTCTGCTTTTAACTCTTTGGTCAACGTTTCACTTCCGTACTCGTCCTTCCAGGAAAGTACCACCTTGTCGTTTACAGACATGAACTGGAATGCTGTACTAATGACTTGGCCGGCTCCGGACACACGAGTCAAATCAATAATCAGGCCATCACTGTCCATCATATGAGGGGGTGGCAGCAAGTCGGCGGGCGGGACTGGCTTATTCACGTAGAAGAGCAACCTGTCGGAAATTTCCAGCTTCCGCGGATCAGTCTTTGGAGGAAGGGTTCTAGCGTACGAATAAAATACAACCCCCTCATCCAGTTCTTTCATTAGTTCATTTCCTACCTCAACCAGAAAAGTGCCATCCGGCTCCAGAGCCTCTACATCTACAGGCGTCGGCTCCAAGTCCCTCGTTTCGCCGGCAGGGCCGCAACCAAACAAACGCGGCCATACTTCATCGCCTAACTTCAAACCCGGCAAATATGTCTTGAGTTTGGCATCCCCCAGCTTCTCCAGGCTCAGGGAATCCCCTTCCAAATCTGGAACAGAGGGTTTCGGCAGCGCAACTTTTTTCGCCCCCCCGCCTAGTGGCAATGGCATCTTGGAAGCATCTTTCATCTGTTCATCCCCTATACATCTGCCCGATAAACAGGCCTTTGCCTGCCGATCACGATAGGGACTTTTTACACCTGCATCTGCACCATCGAAACTAGCAGATTTAACAGGTGGCAATACGCGGGGGCTTTGTTAGCGTGGCGATCAAATGATCTGAATTTCACGCCTTTGACACAGGGGAGCACGCTTGATGGCCACCGTAACCAACCCAAGCTCCAATGCATTCAACTTCTGCAGCCACATGCAGAATGGTGTTGATAAACGCACCGGTATCTTCATGTTTCGCATGGATTTTTCTGAGCTTTCCGGCAGTGATCTGATGGCCGCTGATCTGGGATTACACCTGCGCTATAGCCAACTGAGCCAATACGACCGTGGATTCGGCAGCGGCTGGACCCTTCCAGTGACCGAGTTCGATGTCGCCAGCGGGCGGCGCATCATCTCACTGGCCAATGGCGAAACGTTCAAGGTCGATGGCCGCGTCGGTACCAGTAACCAGCTGTCGATGTCGGAAAAGAAAATCGACACTTTCCATCTATACGAGCTATCTCCGGAGCTGTGGTACGTGAAACACCGCTCTGGCGTGGTGGAAGTGCTCGAACTCAAAGGCTGGGGCGAAAACGCCAGAGCGGTGCCGACCTGCATGCTCAGCCGCAAGGGCCACTGGCTGGCGCTGGAGTACAAGCACCACGACGGGTTCCCGACCCTAAGCAAGATTACCGACATGCGCGGCCTTACCTTACTGGAAGTGGAGCGCCGCTCCGATCGGGCGATACTGAAATTCCTGACCGATGTCGGTACTGCGAGCTACAGCCTGGTATTCGAAAACACGACCAATAGAGTAAAGCGCATCGAATTGCCCACTCCGAACCTGGCCAGTTGGCGCTTTACTTACTCGCTCGAGCGAGGAATGGAGTGCATCAAGGAGATCATCACCCCCACCAATGGCCTGGAGAAACTTTTCTACGACGATGGTGGTCACTTGCTGCCGAACCGCTCGGGCCTGGACCCCGTACCGCGGGTTACCAAACATGTCAAATACGCTGCAAAAGGACCGGATCAGGACAAAACAGCCATCGACATCCGCTACACCTACTCCAGGAATGGGCATAACTTCCTCGGCGGCAACACGGACCTGGACTGGATCGCAGATGGCCTGGACAACCTGTTCCGCAAAGCCATCGATTATGACTACGCAACGACCGAGACGTTATGGGTCGATGGCAAGCCAGTGCGCAGCACGGTTCGCGAATTCAACAAGTTCCACCTGAACACGCGCGAGGCTACCTATCGAGGCAACAGGCTGAACGCCGAAAAAAATGAAGTCATCGGCCCGAACGTGGAAGAAACAACCACTTCGTACGCATTGAAATCAGGGCTGTTCAAAGATCAGGTCAGATATTGCCAATTGCCGATCAAGGTCGTTAAGCACTGGTGGAAAGCAGATAGCAGCAACAGCCGCAAGGAGTATGTCGAAACCGCGTATGACGATTTCGGTAATGCATTGATGCAGAAGGCAGCCAACGGCACTGTCGAGCGCTACGAATGGTACAGGCAGGCCGAGGACGGTTACCCAGGCAACGACGAAATGTTCGTTTGCGACATGAAATCGAAGACCGTGATTCCAGCAGAGGGCCACCCCGGTGACGCCCCCACGCTGGTTACCCGCTACCGCTACAAGGCCTACAAGGTATTGGCCAGCAGCCGCTCCGCCAGCGACCAGACGACCTGGTGCGCGCTCCACAGCGAAACGACCAGCGAAAGCGGCAAAGAGGTGAAAACCATCACCTATGACTACTACGACAATGAGCATGAAGCCCCGATCGAAGACACGCCACTGCTGCATGGCCGCATGAAGCAAAGCGTTACAAGCTACCCGAACCCGAAGGCAGGCGACCTGGACCAGCCAAAGACGCTGGATACGACAGTGGAGTATGCCTACCAGTTCTCCACGATGACATGGGAGGGGATGCGCGACGATCGCTTGCACGCCCTGCCGCCAATAAAAGTGCTGGAAACTGTTCAGACCGTGAAGGGGTACGACGGTGAGCAGCAAAAGAGCAGCGAAGGCCATTCGCTACTGACCCGGGAACTGCTGCTTGATATCGATGAAGACAATGTCGAGCGCCGCACCGTCAAGGACGAACTGCGCAATACCATTTTTGAAGTAGTCGACGGGGGCAATGCCGACGAAGCCGTTCGCAGCAACGAGTACAACCTTTGCGCCGACGACCAGGACCAGGCCAGCCAGCGTTTCACCTCGCCCACGACGGTGGTCACCGAAACACGTTTCGACGGCTTGGGCAGGGTGCATCAGGAACGCCGAAGCCATGTCGACCCGAAACAAAAAGCCCGGCTTTTCCTGATCCGGGAACAGCTGTACGACGCCTGGGAGCGGGAAGTGGAGGAGCGCCGATATGACTGGCTCGATGCCCAACCCTTCCCCGAAACCGTGCAGTTCGTGGCTCGCAAGTACCTGTACGACGCCTGGGAAGCACGCAACGTGATCATCCGCGAAGACAACGTGCAAGAGCATACGGCGTTCGACCCGACCGAAAAGGATGCGGACAACAACGTGCGCAAAGTCACCTGGCTGCAGGTTGCGCAACAGACCGTGAAGAGCCAAAAGGTCAGTACCTGGACCAACGCGTTCGACAAGCCTGTGCTGATCCAGCGCCTTGGCCCGGACGATACCGCCGTAGCCGAACAGAAACAGAGCTATGACGGATTGGGACGTTGCATCAGCAAGACCGATGAGCGCAACAATGTCACCCGGTTCAAGTATGACCATTTCAACCGCATGACGGCCAACATACTGGCCGACGAGACCCGTATCGAACACCGCTATGCGCCCCAGTCGGAAGAACTATGGGCGACCAGTATCTGCGCTATTTCCAATGTGGGGTCCGAACCGCCATTCGAGGTAGGCGCACAGAGCTTCAACGGCCTCGGTCAACTGACTTCACGTACGATCGGCAAACGGCTCGAGAAGTACGAGTACACACCTGGCCAGTCGGCCCCCCGGGCGAGAGTTACCGGGGCGGGGGACACCATTGCCTACCGATACAATCTGGCTCTCTCACCCACCCCGACTCACAGCAGCGTCGAAAGCGCCGAAACCAGGTATGTCTACCAACCGGTCACCGGCCTGCTGGAGCGAACGGAAAATGCCGAGGGTAGCCGAATCTACCAGTACAACGAGCATGAGCAGCTAATCCGGGAAACCTGGAAGAAACCGGACAGCAGCGAGCTGCACGCGGTATTTGTCAACACGGTGCAAGGCCGCCTCAAATCCCGCACCTATGTCGATGACATCGTCACCGTGCACGAGTACGACGAGGCTGGCCGTATCAAGTCCACCGACGAGGGCAACCTGCTCGCGGCATTCGATTACGACAACTTGGGCCGCCTGCAGAAAATAACCAGCACGGACAAGAGCAATGGCAGCACCTTGGTCACCACGCTCGAATACGATGATCATGGTTTCGAATGCAAACGGGTACAACGACTCGACAACCAACCCGAACGTACCCTGGTGCAGCAATGGGGCAAAGACAAGCTGCTCGATGGGCGCCTGCTGCGTGAAGGCCGTAACGTACTACTGAAAGAGCGGTTCACTTATGACGCGCGAGGCAGGCTGGGTATCGTCGAGTACAGCGGCAGCCGGTTGCCGAAAGATGAGGCCGGACGCGCGGTCAGCCAGGAGACGTTTCGATATGACAGTATCGACAACATCAAAATCTGCCTGACTGAATTCGCTGATGGCAGCAGTGAAAGGGAGACCTACACCTATGAGAAAGAAGACCGTTTCCTGCTCAAGACATTGACCTTGGCAACGACAGGCTCCGCACCCACCGAAATGACATTCAGCCATGACAAGAACGGCAACCTTGAAATTGACCAGCATGGCCGAAAGCTGGTGTACGACAAAGAAAGCCTCCTTTTGCAGGTTGTGGGCCACAGCCGATACAGCTACGACGGCATCGGGCAGATGCTGACCAGCCAGACAGGGAGCGAGGAGGCAAAACTGCTCTGGTTCGATGAGAACCGCCTGAGCCTGGCCATCCAGGGTAGCGCGCGGACCCGCTACAGCTTCTATGCAGACACTCCCTTGGCACAGCAGAGCGAATCGCCGCCCAGGACATTGCTGCTGCAGACCAACGCCAGCCTCAGTGTCATCGCGGAATGCGAGGCCGGTATTGTTCGCGACATCCAGTACAGCGCGTACGGCCAACGTCATGCCACAGCTGCGCTGCACAGCCATCTGGCCTTCAATGGCGAAGCGCTGGACCAGGGCAGTGGCTGGTACTTCCCGGGAAGCGTGCGTGCCCGCAGCCCACGCAAGAGGAACTTCAACAGCCCCGACCCACTCAGCGTCTTCGAAACCGGCGAGTTGAACCCATATGCCTATTGCCTGAACAACCCGATTGCCCTGCGCGACCCAAGCGGGTTCACGGCCACAAGCGGCAGTGGCCGACCGCGACGCCCGGATGAGGATGACCCGAGCTGGCTGGGGGTTGACAGGGGTAGCGATGCATCGAAATGGATATGGCTGGCCATCGGCGTTCTCGCCACCATTGCTGCCGTGGTTACCGCCGGCGGTGCACTGGCAGCGGTGGGCGCGTTCGGCAGTGCGGCGGCGACAGCGATAGCGACAGCAGGTACCAGCATGGCTGCCGGCAAAGTCGTCCTAGAAACGGCGATTCTTGCCAGTTTTGCGGGAACAACCACTACATCGGCCATCGTTAGCACTGCCGCAGCAGCAGTGACGTTGGCCGGCACGGTAGCACAGGCGGTCTCGGTCATTGACAACAATATGCAGGCCGCACAATGGGCAGAATACCTGGCTTTTGCATCTATTGGTTTGGGATTCGCGACTGGGATAGCCGGGGCCGGCAGTAGGATATTTAGCGGAATGACAGGTAGATACGCGGAGAGATTGAGCGGTGCGTTGAGAAATGCTGGTGCTCCTGTTACTAGCGGCAGTGAAAGTATCGTTGCAAATCGTACTGATCAAAGGAGCGAGTCAGCTAAAGTATTCGATATAAGAAAAAAGTGGGCCAGATATTGGGGACAAAGCCGTTTTCACTAATCAATGACATCATGAAGAGTTGATCCAGCGCGATAAACATTACAGATAATCCCACTCAGCCAGAAACACGAGATAACGAAACCTATCCGTGCACTGGCAGAGTGGGATTTTTTTTATCTTCCGTCCCGCTCATCTCCCACCTAGCATTTTTACCAGTATCCGAAGTTTTCCTTCAGCGCTAGCCTCATTCCACCACCCCAAAGGGCATGTCACTCCAAAAGTGTGGCATGCCCGCAACCGTTATTCTCCGTCGAATGGGAGCAATCCACATGAGTAACGACTCGACACGTCTGCTTACAGCTAAGGTACGTCGTGACTATCAACAACAGCGTGTTGACAGGCTGGCTGCACAAATGCATCTGGCGCCAGCCGATCCGGAGGTGGTGGGCATCATTGACACCGAGGACGGCACGTTGAACAAGGATGTTCTCGACGCCGATCTTGAGGTCATCATCCAGGAGTGGGGGGTCCTGCCTACCGAGCCAGGGGAGTACGACGAACTGCAACTACAAATGGCCAAGGTCGCGGATGATGACAGCGTGGGGGACTTCCTTGATGTCGGCCCTAGCCACCAGTGCGATAAAAGCCAAAAATTCCCTATGACCGTAAACGTTCCTCGGGATGCCTATCCGGCTGACGGCAGGCGCCAACTCAGGTACCGCATTGAAAAATATAATGAGAACACCCTATGTTCGGCTGCGGTCGATCTGATCTTTGACAAGACCGCCCCGTGGGACCGAGAAATGCCGGAGCCGGCGATACTCCAGACCAATTTGATTACCGATGCATTCTTCACCGCCAACCCTGCCGGATTGAAAGTTACGCTTCCACCCTATGAAGACCAGGACAAGAAAGATGTCTTCGCGCTTTATTATTCAGACACCCCTCCCGTCGAAGCCGAGGTGCCGGACCCGGTGGCGAGTGGGTTGGTACCCACTGATAGAATTTTAGTCATCACCAAGGAAGACATTGCAGAGTTCGGAGATGGCCACTTCTACATCGTCTACATCCTGCTGGACAAAGCTACCAACCGCAGCCAGATTTCAAAACTTGTCGCCGTCGATGTCAACTTGGGCGCATTGCCCGACAACTTGCAGAAGCCGGTAGTGCCCCTGGCGGCAGACGGCCTCCTCGACCTGGCGGATGCGCAATCAGGTATCGCCGTCGAGATACGCAAGTTCGACAATGCTCGGCCTACTGATTTTGTCGAAGTGAGCTGGGGTACATCCGCAGCATTCGCCGAACAGATTGGCTTCCGTGAGTTCCCGCTTTCCATCGCCATACCTCCAACCCATTTGCGCGCCGCCTATGGTGCCGCCGACGATGTTGTAAAGACCCCGGTCAGCTATCGGATCCTGCGCCACCAGATAGCCTACGGGCCGGAAAGTGACGATGTGGATGTCGACTTCTCGGTCGCCGGCCCCGGGCGCCCGGACCCGGACCCCAACTGGCCAGACCCGGTCAATACAGAGTTGCCAGCGCCCGAGGTGCGGGGTGCGACATCTGACACGGCAAACGTACTGACGCGCGATGACGCGGAGCAGGATGCCAAGCTGACGTTCTCGCTCCATGCCGATGCCGAGGATGGCGACCTGATGGACTTCTACTGGGACGGCATCCTGGTCACCGAAGCTACCTACACCGTCGCCACAGGTGATACCCCACCAATCGAACGGACGATCCCCTGGGCCTACATCCTGAGGGCGGGGAACAACACCACGCTGCCGGTGCATTACACCATCCGCAAGCCGGTGGGCGCGGGAAACGAACAAAAATCAACGAATGCATCGGTCGCTGCCGACGCCGTGACCATCGTTCCCGATGCCGCAGAATTCCTGCGGACGAGCAGCAAAGGCTGGCTCAATTGCGACTCGCTGTGGGAGGACTCGGCAAACCCCGCCGGCGAACCCGCCTTCAAGGTCTCCGTCAAACCCGTGAATCAGTATCTGCCTAACGGCGGGGATGTAACCATGGTGTGGACCGCCATGGGTGGCCGCAGTGGCGAAACCGAAATTCCCGGAGTTCGGAAGACCGAGACCGTCACCATCACCAAGGCCCAGGCAGAAAACGGTTTTGAATGGGAGGTCAAACCTTACGCAACCCACATTCTGCCGATCTATGACCCCGACGGCCTCGGACAGGACGGCCGTGGCCGCGTCAATTACAGCCTGGAATTCAACGGCGAAATTGTCACATCGAAAACCGTCGAAGCCGTCGTCAGCCTGGGTACCGGTTCAGGAACCTGCTCATTCTCCTGAGCAGCCAGCCAAGCATGGGCTGTCGGCATACCCGCAGCCCATCACACACAAAACCAACGACGGCAACTTGAGGACTTTTCCTACAGAAATATGTTGAGAAATCCCTAGACTTCGCCGCCATTGGTCAGCTTCCGATACCTGCCGACCAAACTTGAACCGGATAAGCCACAGGTACTCGTATGTCAGCACTCCGCCCTTTTCCTTTGCGCCATGCACTGCGCGCCGCCTCTTTGGGCCCTCTTCTGTTATTGAGCCCGGAGAGCTGGGCGCAAACCATCATCGACAAAGACACCACGATCGATAACAGCACGCCACCAGACAACTACACGGTGCTCGACGGTGCCACTCTCACCGCCAACGGCGCCAACGCCCTCAACATCGAGGTACGGGAAGGCTCCAGGCTGGTACTCGACACCAGCACCGTGAACGCCACCGGCAATGCGACCGGGATAAGGCTGCGCGACGGCAGCAGCGCCACCCTCAGCGGCAGCCACGTGTCATCGGCAGTCCAGGGGCTGGGCCTCGGGGCAGGCACACGGCTGGATGCACACGACAGCGTGATCAGCGGCGGCAACGCTGGGGCAGTCATCAACAACAGCCTGGTGACGCTGTCCGCCAGCCAGCTGCTGGGCACCGACACCACCGGCGTGGGGGCACAGCTGTTCGACGGCGACCTGCAGGCCAGCGCCGGCAGCCGCATTGTCGGTGGCCAGAATGGCATTCGCTTGCGTGGCGACAGCGGCCAAGCTGCCAGGACAGGCACGGTGGTATTGGATGCCAGCCACGTAGAAGGCCAGAACGGGTCAGCGATAGCCGTCGGCACTGTAGGCAGCGCACCAGCCAGCGCCAGGATCGAGGTACTGAACGGCTCCACCCTCAAGGCCGGCAACGGCACCCTGGTTGAAGTGGGTGCCGTCGGCACCGCGGACATCCTGGTCAGTGCCAGCGCCCTGGAAGGCAATATCATCATTGCCGAAGGCGGCAGCGGCAACCTGACCCTGGCCAACCAGGCCACCCTCAAAGGCCGCCTTGAAAACCTCGATCGCCTGGCATTGAACAGCGGCGGCCGGTGGACAATGACCGGTGATGCCCAGCTCAAGGACCTGGTGATGGACGGCGGCGCGGTGGAATTTGGCGACAACGGCGAATTCCTTACACTGGAGGTGGCCACAGTGGAAGGCAGTGGCCGCTTCAACATGAATGTCGATTTCGCGGACGGCCGGGGCGACCTGCTGAAAATAACCGGTAATGCCACCGGCAACCACCAGATCCGGGTTACCAGCACCGGCAAGGATCCACTGGCCGATAGCGAACTGCGCCTGGTGGAGACCGCCGCAGGCAGCGATGCCAGCTTCACCCTGGAGGGCGGGCCGGTTGACCTCGGTACCTTCGCCTACGGCCTGGCACAACGCGGCAATGACTGGTACCTGGATACCTCGATGCGTTCGCTCAGCAACGGCACCCAGACCATCCTGGCACTGGCCAATACCGCTCCCACGGTGTGGTATGGCGAGCTCACCACCTTGCGCAGCCGCATGGGTGAAGTGCGCCGCAACGATGGTGCTGCGGGCGCCTGGATGCGCAGCTATGGCAACCAGTACAACGCCTCTACCTCCGACTTCGGTTACAAGCAACAGCAACAAGGGCTGTCGTTCGGTGCCGATGGCCGCTTGCCAATCGGCGACGGCAACTGGCTGGCCGGGGTAACGGCAGGTTACAGCAATTCCGACCTCAACCTGCAGGGCGGCAGTTCGGGCTCGGTCGACAGCTACCACATCGGTGCCTACACCACCTGGCTCGACCCACAAAGCGGCTACTACTTCGACGGGGTTGCCAAGCTCAACCGCTACCAGAACCGCGCCGATGTGCAACTGAGCGACGGCAGCAAGACCAAAGGCGATTACAGCAACCACGGCATCGGCGTTTCGCTGGAGGCCGGCCGGCACATCAAGCTGGACCATGGCTATTTCATCGAGCCTTATGCCCAGCTGGCGGCAATGGCAATCGAGGGGCAGTCGTACCACCTGGCCAATGGCTTGCAAGCCAGCGGTGACGACACCCGCTCGCTGCAAGGCAAGCTGGGGGCTACCGCCGGGCGCACCTTCGACTTCGGCCAGGGCCGCATGCTCCAGCCTTATGTGCGGGTTGCCGGGGCCCATGAGTTCGTCAACAACAACCGCGTGAAAGTCAACGGCAACAGCCTGGATAACGACCTGGGCGGTTCTCGTGCAGAGCTGGGTGCCGGTGTGGTAGCGGCCTGGGCCGAGCAGTGGCAAGTGCATGCGGAGTTCGACTATGCCAACGGCGAACGCCTGGAACAGCCGTGGGGGGCCAGCCTGGGCGTACGTTACAACTGGTAGCCGTGAATAGTGCCCGGCAGCATCCTTGATCCACTGCTGGGCCCGTCATTCATGCGATGAGTTTTTCATTCCGGAGGCGTCACCATGTCTTTCGTAGCTCACCTTCGTTGGTTGTTTACCCGCTTGCTTCGACCGACGGCCCAGTCGGACAAGCTTGCTCCTGTCCTGATTGAAGACCTACTGGACGATATCGAGGGCGGCGAGAGCAACCTGTTGCGCTACAGCGCTACGCAAAAGCCCCTGCGCGTGGCGTTCGAGATGTGGGAAAACTCCGACCCGAGCCCGGATGGCCCCGAAACACTAACGCTGTTCTGGAATGATCAGCCAGTCGACAGCAAGATCTGGACCGCTACGGTAGCCGAAACGGATCTTTTCATCATAGTGCCGGAACGCTACATGAGCACTGATGGGAAGCATACACTGCGCTACGAGGTGGAGCTGTATAACAACAATGTTTCAGTCTCCCGGCCATTGGATATCTACATCTTCACAACCCCGCCCGAACTCGCCAAGGATAGCGCCCTGCTGTTCGACCCGGCAGTCATTGCCAATGGGGTGACCGATGCCTACCTTCAGACCAATGGCGACGCCCTGCCCGCCATGGTTCCGGCCTACAAGAACGTTCGCCCCGGTGATGTCCTGACCTGGTACTGGAGCAAAACAGTCGGCGGCCAGGACCTGGTAGACAGCTGGACCCTGACCCTTGACGACACAAGCAAGCCGTTGCAAATCAATTTCCCCGGCGAGCTCATCCGCAAGCTGGGTGACGGCATTCGCTATGCGCATTACACGGTGCAGGACCGCGCCGGCACCCCTCTGCAACGCGCGCTGCCGATAGATCTGCAGTGCAACGCCACCCCACTGCCAACAAGGTTCGTTCCCCCTTCCCTGAAGGAAACAGGCAGCACCGGCAGTAGCAGCACGTTGAAACCAGCACGGGCCACGAACGGTGGCACAGCGGTCATCAAATCGGGCAGCAGCTTCGAACCCGACGACATCGTGACAATGTACTTTGCGCATCCGGGCGAACACGGTGCCTTCAGCGCAGTCGTGAGCATTGCCCCCGGCGAGATGGAGTGTGCTATCCCCAGAGCGAACATTGCGGCGCGGATGGGCAGCAAGCTGGAGCTGTATTTCGAAGTCACGCGGCGTGGCAAGAATCACCCCTCAGACCCGCACCTTCTCAAGGTGGAAGCCCCGGACATTGGAGCCCCACAATCTGAACAGATCGGCAGCGAGCCGTTGAGCCTGAGCAAAATGGGTCCTGTGACCTTTACCCTGGAGCGCTGGGTGCTCAAGGATACCGGCCAGTTCGTCAGGCTTTACATTACAGGCGTACGCAACGATGGCAGCAAGGACCCGGTCGTGGTCGCAGAGGCAACACCGGTACCGTCGGCTGATGGCGACATGACGATCGGGACGATAACTGCTGATGCGCTGAGGGTATTCGTCACACCGTCGGATCTGGAGATACTGGCGTTCCTCAGCGTCGACAACAAGCAGAGTTGGATTACCTCTCTTCCATTGCCGGTTCAACTGGTGAAATGACCAAAAAAAAAACCACTCCATATGGAGTGGTTTTTTTGAATTGGAGCGGGAAACGAGACTCGAACTCGCGACCCCGACCTTGGCAAGGTCGTGCTCTACCAACTGAGCTATTCCCGCATTGTGAAGCTTTACCGCTATCGGCGTGAAGCGCCTTGAAGACCTTCACCACCACTGCACCGCATAGACGCCACAGTATTGAACTGGAGCGGGAAACGAGACTCGAACTCGCGACCCCGACCTTGGCAAGGTCGTGCTCTACCAACTGAGCTATTCCCGCAAATGGCGTCCCCTAGGGGACTCGAACCCCTGTTACCGCCGTGAAAGGGCGGTGTCCTAGGCCACTAGACGAAGGGGACACACGACACTTTTCAGTGCACCAGATTTGAACCTCACGATTCAGCCTGGATTTTCTTTTCCTGCCCCGCCCTTAGGCGCTGCCGGAGAAACTGGAGCGGGAAACGAGACTCGAACTCGCGACCCCGACCTTGGCAAGGTCGTGCTCTACCAACTGAGCTATTCCCGCAATTTGGCGTCCCCTAGGGGACTCGAACCCCTGTTACCGCCGTGAAAGGGCGGTGTCCTAGGCCACTAGACGAAGGGGACACGCTGCTGGCATTACTGCCTGCTTTCACTCCCTGCCGCGTTTCGCTGTGTGCTTTACGCTGCAAGTGGCGCGCATTCTATGGATGGTTCGGACAGGCGTCAACCCCTTTGTAGAAATTTATTTAAATCAATAACTTCCGGGTGAGTTGGGGTGCAGATGCGGGAGGGGTTGCCGATATAGAGAGAGGCAATCCTGTGCCGGCCCTTTCGCGGCTAAAGCCGCTCCCACAGGGACCGTGCGCAGCTTGAAGGCAGTGCCGTACCTGTGGGAGCGGCTTTAGCCGCGAAAGGGCCGGTACAGGCATATAGCCGCTATTCGCCCCCCGGCAAACTCACTACACTCAAAGCTGTAATTCTTCTTCAATGAGGCATTAACGGTGACACCACTTCTGATCACCCTGCTCATCGTGGCGGGTATCGCGTTGCTGATCGTGATCGGCTACCTAAACAATGTGGTCGAGAACGGCAAGCTCGAGCGCGCCCGGATGAAGGTCGAGCTGGCCGACCGCCTGCGCCGCTGTGGCGAAATCACCGAGACCTTCCCCGGCCAGTTCATGACCCCGGCGCTGAAGTTGCTGCTGACCCGCCTGGAGCTCAACCTCAACCAGCGTCAACTGGCGATGGACAAGCACAATGCCGAGATCAAGGCGCGCATCGCCGAACTGGAGAGGCTGATTGCCCAGGGCGGGCAGATTCCGGTAAACAACCCGCCCAACCCGATCCAGACCGAGATCAAGGCCAAGGATGTGCGCTTCCTGCTGGAGGCGTTGCACAACCAGGTGACCCGCGCCGCGCAGGAGGGCTTCCTGCCCACGCCCGAGGCCAAGCAATGGATCAAGGAAATTCGCCATATACTGGTGCTGCTGCATATCGAGTTCTTCAACAACCTCGGCCAGCAGGCCCTGCAACAGAACCAGCCAGGCCAGGCACGCCTGGCCTTCGAGCGCGGCGTGCAGTACCTGCGCAAGCAGCCGGAGCCGAAGGTATATGAAGAGCAGCTGACGTACCTGGAGAAGCTGCTGGCCCGGGCCAACGCCCAGGTGCTGGACCGCATGGCCCCGGCGGAGGACGAGCAGAATGAACTGACCCAGGGGCTCAAGACCGATGAGGAAGAGACCTGGAAGAAGAAGGTGATGTACGACTGATGCTTCAACCTGTGCCGGCCTCTTCGCGGCTAAAGCCGCTCCCACAGGGACGGCACTGCCTTCAGGCTTGATGCCATCCTTGTGGGAGCGGCTTTAGCCGCGAAGAGGCCGGTACAGGCAACGACCATCAGCAGTCGGTCAGCTCCAGGAAGATCGCCGCCAACCGCTCCAGCCCCACCTGATCCGCCTCACTGAAGCGCCCAAGCTTCGGGCTGTCCAGGTCCAGCACACCAATCAACCTGCCCTCCTTCACCAGCGGAATCACCAGCTCGCTGTTGGACGCACTGTCACAGGCAATGTGCCCCGGGAACGCATGCACGTCCTCTACCCGCTGGGTCTGCCGGGTGGCCGCTGCCGCCCCGCATACGCCCTTGCTGAACGGGATGCGCACGCACGCCACCTGGCCCTGGAACGGGCCCAGCACCAGTTCTTCGTTGCGGTTGAGGTAGAACCCCGCCCAGTTCAGGTCGTCCACCTGGTTATAGAGGAATGCCGAAAACTGCGCGGCATTGGCGATGAAGTCACGCTCGTCGGCAAACAGCGCCTGCACTTGCGCCGCCAGCAGGTTGTAGCCGTCGAGGCCGGCGCCACTGGCATTGAGGTCGATCATTTACTTTTGCTCCAGCAATTGCAGCCCGACCCAGTAGCGGGCGAACTGATAGGCACAACGGCCATTACGGTTACCGCGGCCGGTGGCCCAGCGCACGGCGAGGATGTCGAGTTCTTCGCTGCGCTGCCAGGCCAGGCCGGCAGTTTGCGCGAGCTGGCCGATCCAGTGCTCGACCACGTTCAGGAAATGCTCCTGGGTAAAGGGGTAGAACGACAGCCACAAGCCAAAACGGTCGGACAGGGCAATCTTGTCCTCCACCGCTTCGCTGGGGTGCAGCTCGCCGTCAACGCGCTTCCAGTTTTCGTTGTCGCTTTCCTTCTCCGGCACCAGGTGGCGGCGGTTGGAGGTGGCGTACAACAGCACGTTGTCCGGAGCCTGCTCGAGCGAGCCGTCGAGCACGCTCTTGAGCACTCGGTAGTCGCCCTCCCCTGCTTCGAACGAGAGGTCATCGCAGAACAGGATGAAGCGCTGCGGCAACTTCTGCAGCTGCTCGACCACACGCGGCAGGTCGGCCAGGTGGTCGCGCTCGATTTCGATCAGGCGCAGGCCGGCACCTGCGTGCTCGGCCAGCAGGGCGCGGACCAGCGACGACTTGCCGGTGCCGCGCGAGCCCCACAGCAGTGCATGGTTGGCCGGCATGCCGTTGATGAACTGATGGGTGTTGCGGCCCAGCTGGTCACGCTGCTGGTCGACGCCGATCAGGTCGCTCAGGCGGATGTCCAGGCTGACTTCCAGCGGCAGCAGGTAGCCGCTGCGGCCATCGCGCTGCCAGCGCGCGGCCAGGGTGGTGGCCCAGTCGATGTTCGGGCGCTGGGCTGGCAACAGGGGTTCGAGGCGGGCCAGTACCGATTCGGCGCGGTCCAGGAAAGCAATCAAGCGAGCGTCCATCAGGGCTCCTGCAAATTCAGATTCGGGGCTGCTGTGCCGGCCTCTTCGCGGCTAAAGCCGCTCCCACAGGTTTATCACCGCCCTGAGACCTGTGATGTACCTGTGGGAGCGGCTTTAGCCGCGAAGAGGCCGGCACAGCCAGTAGAACAATCAAGGCTGAATGTGTGACAGACCCACCAGCAGCCGGGGCTATTCGGCTATGCTTGCGCAGCGCAAGGGACGTGAAACCGGCTCGGGACACATGGATATCAAGTTCACCAATCGCCTGTCATACAAGCAAGCCCGGTTGACAGTCCTGGTCGGCTTCATCCTGGGAACATTGCTCAGTCTCATCCAGATCGGCATCGATTATGCCAGCGAAGACGCGTCCATCAACCGTGAAGTGCGCGCCTTGCTGCAAATCAGCCACAACCCGGCCTCGCGCATCGCCTACAACATCGACTCGGAACTGGCCCTGGAGCTGACCCGCGGCCTGCTGCAATCGCCGGCGATCATCCGTGCGCGGCTGATCGACAACAACGAAACAGTGCTGGCCGACGTCGAACGGCCGCGCCTGCAGGACCGCTACCGGCCGCTCAGCGACTTCCTGTTCGGCGACCAGCGCCAGTTCAAGGAACGCCTGTACCTGACCCACATGCCCGAGGAATACCTCGGCACCCTGTACCTGGAGGTGGACACCTACGCCTTCGGCAGCCGCTTTCTCGACCGCGCCGGCATCACCCTGCTCAACGGTTTCGCCCGCAGCCTGGTGCTGACCGGCATCCTCCTGGCGCTGTTCTACATGATGCTGACCAAGCCGCTGGTGACGGTGATCGGCGCGCTCAGCGGCAGCGACCCGCGCAAGCCCCGGCAAACCCGCGTGGCCTGCCCGCACGGCCACGAACACGACGAGATCGGCGTACTGGTGAAGGTCGCCAACCAGCAATTCGTCAGCATGGCCACCGAGATCGAGCAGCGGCGCACCGCGGAAAACCGCCTTACCCAGTACCTCAACGAGCTGGAAGATATCGTCTCGGCACGCACCAACGAGCTGAAGGCCAGCAACAGCAGCCTGAGCCTGTCCAACCAGGAGCTGGAAGAAGCCCGCCGCCGGGCGCTGGACATGGCCCAGGCGCGCGCCGCCTTCCTCGCCAACATGAGCCACGAAATCCGTACCCCGCTCAACGGCATGCTCGGCATGATCGCCCTTGCCCTGGACAGCCCGCTGCCCAGCGAGCAACGCCAGCAGCTGGCGATAGCCCATGACTCGGGCAAGGTGCTGGTGGAATTGCTCAACGATATTCTCGACCTGTCCAAGTTCGATGCCGGCCAGCTGGAGCTGGAGCGCATTCCGTTCGACATGGGCTCGATGGTCGAGGACACCGCCAACCTGCTGTCGCAGAACACCGCGCAAAGCGTGGAGCTGACCTGCCTGATCGCCCGCGACTTCCCCAGCAGTGTGCTTGGCGACCCCACGCGGGTACGGCAGATCGTCAGCAACCTGCTGTCCAACGCCCTCAAGTTCACCCGCTTCGGCCGCGTGGATGTGCGCCTGGCGACCATTGTCGGCGGTGTGCGCCTGGAAGTACGCGACACCGGCATCGGCATCCCCGAAGAAGCCCAGGCGCGGATCTTCCAGCCGTTCACCCAGGCCGGCGCCGGCATCACCCGCCAGTACGGCGGCACCGGCCTGGGCCTGGCACTGACACGCAACCTGTGCAAGGCCATGCAGGGCCACCTGCATATCAAGTCCGACCCGGGCTTCGGCAGCCGCTTCACCGCCGAGCTGCCGCTGGCGGTGCACACCGAAGCCATCCCGCCGGCACCATTGCACGGGCGCGTGGCGGCGCTGAGCGCGGCCGGCAGCGGGCTCGATGAACTGTTGCAGGACCTTTTGCCCGCCTGGGGCCTTGCCTACCAGCACCATGACAGCAGCGCGGGGCTGGACGCCACGGCCATCGACCTGCTGATCACCGACAGCCTGGACCAGCTGTTCGAACTGCGCCCGGCACTGAAGACACCGATCCTGCTGGTGACCGCCTACGGCAACTTCCTGCCCAGCGAACAGTCGGTCACCCTCGCCCCCCTGCACCAGCTGGCCCGGCCGCTGGCGCGCAACGCCCTGTACCAGACCTTGCGCCGCACCTTGCAGGGCCATGAGCCCGAACACCCGCTGGCCACCCCGGCCATCACCCTGGAACAAGGCCGCGCGCGCATCCTGCTGGTGGAGGACAACCCGGTGAACCAGCTGGTGGCCAAGGGCATGCTGGCCAAGCTCGGTTGCCAGGTGCAGCTGGCCACCCAGGGCGCCGAGGCTCTGGAGCTACTGGAACAGGACGAATTCGACCTGGTACTGATGGACTGCAACATGCCGGTGATGGACGGCTACGAGGCCAGCCGGCGCATCCGCCAGAGCGGTCGCTGGCCCGACCTGCCGATCGTTGCCCTCACCGCCAACGCCATGCCCGAGGAGCGCGAGCGCTGCCGGGCAGCGGGCATGAACGACTACCTGGCCAAGCCGTTCCGCCGTGAAGAGCTGCTGGCGCTGGTCGACCACTGGGTGCCGGTCAACGGTTGAGCAGGCGCTCGATGTCCGCTTCCAGGGCCTGCGGCTTGGTGGTGGGGGCATAGCGCGTTACCTGGCCAGAGGCCGGGTCGACCAGAAACTTGGTGAAATTCCACTTGATCTTCTGGCTGCCCAGAATGCCCGGGGCGCGCTGCTTGAGTTCGACGAACAGCGGGTGGCTGCCGGGGCCGTTGACCTCGACCTTGCGAAACAGCGGGAAGCTCACGCCGAAATTGCGCTCGCAGAACTGGGCAATTTCCCGCGCATCGCCCGGCTCCTGCTTGCCGAACTGGTTGCAGGGGAAGCCCAGCACCACCAGGCCGCGTGCGCGATAGGCCTGCCACAGTTGCTCCAGGCCCTTGTACTGCGGGGTAAAGCCGCACTGGCTGGCGGTATTGACCACCAGCAGCGCCTTGCCGGGGAAGTCGCCGAGCTTCTTGTGCTCGCCGCCCAGGGTCACACAGGGGATGTCCAGTATCGATCCAGCCATGGTCGGGCTCCGGTCAGTCGCGCGGGCGCAGGTCGATGCACACCGAGTTGATGCAGTAGCGCAGGCCGGTCGGTGGCGGGCCATCGGGGAATACGTGGCCCAGGTGCGCATCGCAGCGGGCACAGGTGACTTCGGTGCGGATCATGCCGTGGGAGGTGTCGCGGATCTCGATCATCGCGCTCTCCTCGATGGGGGCGTAGAAGCTCGGCCAGCCGCAGCCGGAATCGAACTTGGTCTGCGCATCGAACAGTGCCAGGCCGCAGCAGATGCAATGGTAGATGCCGTCGCGGCGCTCGCTGTTGTACTTGCCGCTGAACGGCCGCTCGGTGCCCTTGAGGCGGCACACCTGGTACTGCTCGGGGTCGAGCATCGACCGCCATTGTTCCAGGGTTTTCTCGATCTTTTGCATGTAGGGACCTCGGCAGGCTGAATTTCACTGCGCACCGTCTTTTCCGGGGCGCGGGTGGCACGTATATTAGTTGGCTTCGTGTGCCAGGCGTTCAGTCTGGCACCCGCTTCCTGCCCTTTCAAACCTTTCGGCGGGGCGTAGCGCGTTTTCTCAA